>Ga0307372_10000935_pt1 | contig 51197 bp, 43 predicted proteins | sample OX1MG_FD_202533 | JGI IMG/M metagenome (GOLD analysis project Ga0307372, IMG submission 202533) | Soil microbial communities from Risofladan, Vaasa, Finland - OX-1 | ecosystem: Environmental > Terrestrial > Soil > Coastal area > Acid sulfate soil | place: Finland: Risofladan, Vaasa | collected...
CGGATTGGTTGGTCGCTTTAGGCTATCCGCCAGTTCCGGCGACGCGGCACCTGACCATCTTGAAAAACGAGGAGCAGTTAGTCGCTTAACGTGAAACTGTCAAGTTCATTTGAACCATGCCTAAGCTTTGTAAGGCATCATCTGCTAATTCTTTTGCACTTCTGTTCATCTGTTTTTCATTTTTGGGTAGGAGACGATTATAAAGCGCATCCAGTATCAAGGGGTTGTTGCAGCGATTGTTGTATATTTGATCTTGCAACCCTCTTGACTTGCGTTCTATTTCTTCCACGGAAGCATGTTTTTTAATAGCATCTGCCCATAATTCCTCTGCATATAGTTTTAATTCATCTTTTCTTCGGATAGCCTCGTTCTGCCCCCTGAACTCGCGAATAATCCACCCAATTGCTGGAAGGAGAGGAGCTACAACGACTAGTAGAAAATTGCCTACCGTGAGTCCTTTTATAATGGCAACCGTCATTACGATAACGCAGAGAATGAAGAATGTTACCCTTACAGCTTGCAAATACTTACGCCTTAGTTGAACATCCCATAAACAATTAATTCTCTGGCAGACAAGCCTCGCCAGATATAAAGGCAGTTTATCAACTTCCGATGAGTACCAATCTTTCAGTGCTTTATAAGTTGGGTCAGATCGTTTATATTTCTCAGCAGCCTCCATAACCTCTACCGTATCAGGAATATTACGGGCTATTAAATCCTGGCACTGCAAATTCAATAGCTCACAATCGAATAGTTCTTGAATACCTGCTGCTTGTTCTCGTTTTGATGATTGGAGGCTTTCCAGATAGGAGTCACCTACCAGTATCAGCAAGGCTATCAACGCTCCGTATATCCCAAAACCAGGAAAAAGTGCGACAATGACCGCTAGCACTATTGGAGATACGAGATCAAGAAAGAGTTGCCCTGTGAGGAAGTGTTTGGCCGTCGAGTAGAGATATCTTTGCGCAGCCAGACGTTCAAGTTGCCGAGGTGTATTTTGCTGTTTAGAGATTGTGTTTTGCATAATCTTGTTACTGTCTTACCTCTATGGATAGAGAGTATCTAACCATACTCAGGAAATTTCTTTGCAAACACCAGATTCCAGTACTTAAATGCTTCTTTTATGTTATCTGCTGCTTCAGATTCTTGTGCTTTTTGCGCTCGTTCTAACGCCGTTTTTAGCCTCAAGAGAGCATCAGACCTTTGTGCCTCCGATGAGCAAGGCGAGATTGGCCCAGCGATGCTCTCAGGATCTCGTAATGCTGCAAGCTGATTATGCAGCAGCAAGCTGAAGATATTTTTTACATCTTTTGAATAGACAATAGAAGCTTTTTGAGAAGCATATTTTGTAATGTATATTTCTAAATAAAATGAGCAAATTGGTACCTTATGGTAGTACTTCCATGCTTTTAATAATCTCACAAGTCGTTTAACCTCACCGCCTAACTTCCTATCAACTTCATCAACATAATTATTATGAGCATCCGGGCTAGATCGCCCCCAGCCACCATCGCTGTTGGCAATCTTGTAAATGTGGTTGCCATTTTTATCTCTTTCAATAAAATCTGCTGGGACAATCTCTATAGACGCAGACGCATCAGTTCCAAAGCACACCTTCACAGCGGGCGGGCGGATGGAAATCTTTACATCCTGAAAACGCTCAATAAGCGCCTTTCGAACTTCCTGCAAGGTTGTGAATGAATTCTGTTCGAGATTTTCTCTGGGAATGCAGGCAAAGTAGTCTACATCGCTATAGTCTCGGATACTGGTTCCATTTCCAAAGGAACCAGTACGAAAGAACCGCGTTATCTCAAAGTTATCTTCTAAACATGTCTTTATAGCAGATCCATAGCTTTTTGCTGCTTGAGACCCTCCGTGCGTTGGGAGAAGCGCACCATGAAATTCACGAAATCCTTCATCTATAGTTCTTGCCACGTCTCACCCTCACTATCATCCATATGCAGGGAAGTAGTCACCAAAAAGTTTACCCCAATAATAATAGGCATCTTCAATATTCTTTTTATGTACCCACTCTTCTGCATTCTTTGCCCTACCATACGCCAGGTCCAGTTGACAGGCTACAGCATCTACTTTATCTTGAGTATTCAAGTAATTACTAACGCTTGAGTTCATGATAGGGTCATAGACTTGCTGAAATGACTTCCTCGCTTTTTCAAATACATATCTCACTGCCGTAGGAAAGGCTGTTTCTTTTATGGTCTCATATTTCATTATTTTAAGAATAAGACATTCAAGGTGAAAGGAGTTAAGCAAACTGCCATTTTTTTTGTTCCAACCCTTGAGCATTTTAATAAGAGGAATGAGATTACTATGATGAGGCTTGCTTGCTTTACTCCATAACGCAACATGTTTCTGAGGATCTGTTGTTATCCATTGTTGCGTTATGGTATTAGGAATGCGATATCCGTTGCGCCACACAATTGTGTGGCGTATAAATGCCGGGACGACATCGACTCTAAAATCCGAGAATGAAATCGTTACTGCTTGTCCATCTCTACTAATTTGTAGTGTTGGATAGGTCTCTTTAAGCACATCTTTGACTTTATCCAAAATAAAAGCTTGCCCGCTACTTTTGTAGTATTGGTCATCCAATACCACAAAAATATCAATGTCTGCCTCTTTTAAGGGTGCAATCATAGTATTTCGTATATAAGAACCTGTTAAGAAATCATCCAATACAATCAATCCCTTTTTGACTGCCGCTCTGACATTTTGCTGACGTATGGATACAGTAGAGGTTTGAAGATCAGTGATCTCAAGTCGTTGGCGCAGTACCTGAAAACCTTGTGCTACTGTTTTTACCATGATAATAATTCTTTCATAGAAGATGGGTACATTGGTAGCTTTTCCTCGTGGCTATTAAACATTGTGGAAATAGTAGCACATTTGTTTCTATATGACAAGACTCTTCACTTCTGTAGTTTAGGCTATGCGAACAGGCACAATATATCTGATGGATAAGTCCTCCTAATATGGGAAAATCACGAAGCTTGACTTTCCCCCCAACCCATGTTACCATTCCCCCATGAGCTTTGACATTCTCGGTCGGTTTAACCCTATGCAGGCGACTGACCACCCCAACAAATACATGTCACATGACATGGCCGCATAAGTCTGACGCTTCTGCTTATGCGGCGAAAGTAGCGTTGAACTGCTGAACACGCTTACTCACGCTGTTGACACCGTTGAGTAAGTGCTGGTTTTACGTTTCGTTCGAGCTACTTCTTCACTTCCAATTGCTCTCATTTTGTTCGCACGCTTCTCTTCACTGCATCAGTGGATTGCTGTCAGGTAATATCCTCTTTTACCAGTTACTCTAGTTTTGTACCACATTGTTTTAAGGAGACTGATAGCGATGCTACTTGTCAATTTTTCAAAAGTAAGTAAAGATTATGGTGGCAACCCCGTCTTTGACGCGGTGGATTTAGAGATACTTGAGGGGCAGCGTATCGGGCTGGTCGGCGAGAATGGCAGCGGCAAATCAACGCTTTTCAAATTGCTGGCCGGTCTGGATACGCCCACTACAGGCGTCATCTCGCGCAAGCGGAACTTGACGATTGGCTATCTGACGCAGGAAGTGGACGCAGCGATGCACGCCAAAACCATCTTCGAGGCCGTTTCGGAGATATCACCGGAACTGGCTGCGTTGCCAGCGAGGTTGCAAAAACTAGAAGTGCAGATGGCACATCCTGCAATAGCTGCCAGTGCCGAACGCATGACGCAGGTGTTAGAGGCATATGGAAAAGCGCAGGAACGCTACGAGGCGCTGGGCGGCTATACTCTGAGCCATCGCGTGGAAACTGTGCTAACTGGTCTCGGCTTTGACCCCAGCGAGCATCAATTAGAGGTGGACGTGCTGAGCGGTGGCGAGAAAAAACTGGTCAATCTCGCACGCATCCTCATTCAGATGCCCGACCTGCTGCTGCTGGACGAGCCAGATAATCACCTGGATTTGCATGCGAAAGCCTGGCTGGAAGAGTACATTCAAAACTATCCTGGTACCGTGCTAATCATCTCACACGACCGCCATCTGCTCGACCGCGCCGTTAAACAAATTCTTGAGCTTGAGGATGGCGCAATCTCAGAGTACGCGGGCAACTATAGCTACTACTTTGAGGAGCGCGAGCGGCGCTTGCAGAAACTACTGGAGACATATTCTATACAGCAGGGAGAGATTAAGCGCCTGGAAGCCAGTATGCAGCAACTCAAAGGCTGGGCGAAATTGAATTCTAAATTTGCCAGTCGAGCAGAATATATGGCAAAACGTGTGGAGAAAGCCAGAGAAGAGGCCATTAACCACCCGATACTTATGCGCGACAAAATCAAGGTGAACCTCGATGCTGACCGCAGCGGCAAAAAGGTGCTGGAAATCAAAGGGTTGAGCAAAGCCATTGATGGACGAGTGCTGTTTGAGCCGTTTGACCTGACCCTCCTCTATAGTGAGCGTGTCGGCATCGTGGGTGCCAATGGCAGCGGCAAAACAACCTTGCTCAAAACGATGCTTGACCTGCTTTCTCCCACCGAGGGAATAGTCAAGATAGGTGCCAGCGTCATCGCGGGCTACTATGCCCAGGAGCAAGAAACATTGCCTTTTGAAAGCACACCGCTAGATTTTGTACGCAGACTCAAGAAGATGAACGAGCCACAAGCCATCTCCTTCTTGCACAGCCTGCTCTTCTCTTACGAGGACATCCATACCCCGATTGGGCGACTGAGTGGGGGCGAAAAGAGCCGTTTGCAAATGGCACGCCTGATGCTCACCGAGGCGAATTTTCTGCTGCTGGACGAGCCAACCAATAACCTGGATATTCCCTCGACCGAGGTATTGGAGGCTGCCCTGCAAGACTTCGAGGGAACCGTGCTGGCCGTCTCGCACGACCGCTACTTTCTCGACAAGATCGTCACCCGCATTGTAGCAATCGGTGCTGATGGACAGGTACGCATCTATCCCGGCAACTTCTCCTATTATCAGGAGCATGCCCTCTGAACTGCACCCCGTAGGGACCGATTTATCGCGTCCGCCATGGAATCACGGAAAGAGGCCCATATGAGGTAGGGACCGATTGATCGCGTCCGCGTCTCTTATTTAATAATCTGCTTAAGTGGTGGGAAAAAGGACGCGGACGCGATCAATCGGTCCCTACCGGCATCAATTACAGGGGCGAAGCAAGGCTATCACAAAGTTAGCGATTATGCTATAATTATTGAAATGTTAGCAGTAACGAAATGAGTTTCGGGGGGCATCTTGCCTTGAGCAATTTTCATACAGGTGGGTCTGGTTCCAGTAAGGACAGCTTTAACCCGCCCTCTAATGGGTCAAATGGAGCGTCCGGCAGCAATGGTAGCAACGGCAACAATGCCAGTAACGGTACGAATGGTAGCAATTCGTTTGTCAGTCGGCGCGATATACGCGCAAGCAATCCAACCGGTGCGTTGCCGGTGGTTGGCGCGGGTCGTGGCTATTCCAGCTATACAAGTCATTCCGGTTCTTTCGACTTCGAGGCCATGCTGGTCAGTCTGCATGACCTCTTTGAAAATGATCGTCAGGTAGCCAGCCAGCAAGATGCACGGCGTTGCGGCATCTGTTACCTGCATTTTCTGGGGGGTGAGTTGCATTATCGCGAGGAAGAAGGATTGTACGTGTGCGAAAGCTGTGATAAGACCGCCACCAAACAAAAACTGCCCATGTTGCGCCGCCAACAAAAGTAGTTTCAGGCATACAAAATACAGCAGCCACAAGCTGCGAAGGGCCAAGGGTACCCGCAAGGGGATACCCCTACTATACACCCAGAACGCGCCAGCGTGTATGGTAGGGGTATCCCCTTGCGGGTACCCTTGGCCCCAATACATCTCACTTAAGGATTTGCAACTCATCAATAAATGTGGCTATACACGCTCAAATTCTACCAAATGACGGGCTTTCATTGATGAGATTATCAGGCTTAAGTGAGATGTATTGACCCTTGGCCCTACATACCACATACTGCTTAAACCAAATGCCTGAAACTTATTCTACGACTGCTTCCTCTTCTAACTCCTCTTCCTCACTCTCGGTGACCTCGTGCAGGTCTTCGGGCCTGTCAAGGCGATCAAGGAAGAGGATGCCGTCAAGGTGGTCAATTTCGTGCTGAAGGATACGCGCAAACCAGCCCTCGGCATACACCTTGATCGGCTTGCCGCGCACATCCAGACCTTTGATTATGACTTTCTCGGCCCGCCGGATATTCTCCCCAACATAGCCTGGGATGCTCAGGCAGCCTTCCGGTCCGATCTGTTCGCCCTCGGCCTTAACGATCTCAGGATTGACCATCGCAACCTTGCGGTCTTCATACTCCGCGACGAAAAGGCGAATGGACTGGGCTATCTGCGGTGCTGCCAGGCCCACGCCGCGTGCTGCATGCATCGTCTCGAACATGTCATCCGCCAATTTTTGAATTGATGGGTCAAAACGATGAATCTTACTGGCTTTCTTGCGGAGAATAGGATTCTCCGTAGTGATAATTTTACGAATTGCCATGCCTACTTTTCCCTGTACTTATCTGGGCGACCACGGGTACACCAATATATGTCGCCCGTTCCATGACCACAAAGCGGTCGAAATGATATAATCTCTTATACTGTCTATCCTATCACATCAGGCTGTGATTTTCTAGATTAAGCAATCGGAGGGCATTTTTGTAGCTCAAGGTCAATGGTAGCAAGCGTCTCTTGTAAGGTCTTAATGACATTAACTATCTCAACCGGGTTGCCCACACCCTCGTCTTCTTCCTGCGTGCGGTTCATTTGCAAAGAGGCTATTTCGTTGAGAATATTGGCCTTGAGTTTGCGCAGTTGTTCGCATCTGTTTGTATCATTCGGATTATTTGTCATAGCAATCGCTCCTCTACAATAGAAAACGTTGTACAGAAAGTATCATAACACAAAATAAGCGAGATAGAACATGTTGGCAAGCGTCGCTTCCTATATTGAACAATACCACCTGTTGCCAGAGAACGGCACGGTTGTCGTCGCCGTCTCCGGTGGGGCAGATTCGTTGTGCCTGCTCCACATCCTCAACCGCCTCTGCGGACCAGAAAAACACTATCCTCAGGTACAATTGCATATTGTCCATCTCAATCACCTGCTGCGCGGCGACGACAGCGAACGGGATGCCGCCTATGTCGAGCAAATAGCTCACACATGGGGGCTGCCCATTACCGTTGGTACCGTAGATGTACCACAGTTCGCACGAACAAAGCATCTCTCTCTTGAGGAAGCAGCCCGTATCGCCCGCTATCGTTTCTTGCGCGAAGTGGCGCAGGGACAACCCATCGCCGTAGCGCACCACGCCGATGATCAGGTTGAGACGCTACTGCTTCACCTGCTGCGCGGCGGCGGATTAGCCAGCATGGTAGGGATGCAGCCACGCCGGGGAGATATCATTCGCCCCCTGTTAGCTGTCCACCGCTCAGATATTCTCGTGTATTGCCGGGAACATGCCATTGTACCTGTCGAAGATAGCAGCAATGCCGATACGCATTTCCTGCGCAACCGTATTCGTCACGAACTGTTGCCCCTCATGGAATCCATGAATCCCGGTATTCGCTCTACCCTCCTGCGTAACGCGGAAGTTGTGAGCGTTGACATGCAGTATATCGAGACACAAGTAGACGCTATCGAGTCGGATGTCATACTCACTCACCAGAAGAATGGCTTCACAGTGAGCGTACCTGCACTACTGGCTCTCCCGCTCAGCCTGCAACGTCACCTGCTGAGGCGTATTACCGCACGTCTATATGGTGGTCAATCGCCATTAGAACCACGCCACTATACGCTCATCGAGCAATTCTTGCAGCATGACAATCAAGGAGAACAACGCATGCTGCACCTTCCTGCTCAATTGCGCCTGGTTCGCATAGTAAACAGTGTGTATATTTATCGCATCGCAGAAGAGAGCATGCCTATCATTTCCGCTTCTGCTGAAGAGAACCAGTTGCCGATTCCGGGACAGAGTATGATAAAAGGCACTCCCTGGCTGGCAATGGCGGAGGAAATAGCCGAAGATATTACACAGCAAGTGTTACCGGCATTATCTCGCGAAGATTGGTCGGAAGTGTGGCGATTACTGCCCACAAATCGTCATACCGTCTATATTGATGGCAATACTGTTGATACAGTATTGCCAGTGCGTACACGGCGTCCCGGCGACCGCATCCGTCCTCTTGGCATGACCCACGAGAAAAAAGTGCAAGATATTCTGGTAGACAGCCATATCGCTCGTGCTGAGCGTGACGGTATCCCGCTCTTTTTCTCGACAGGGCATTGCATCTGGCTCGCCGGTCTTTGCATTGCAGACTCTGTACGACTAACCAGCACAACCCGACGCATTGTGCGCCTGAGTATTACAAAATCAGCTATAATAGAACAATAAGTAAAGCACGAGCGACGTGATAACGATTTTATGAGGAGCATATGCATCACGACATTGCCGAGATTTTGATCTCCGAAGAGGAGATACGCGCCAAAGTTGCCGAACTGGGCGAGCAGATTACCCATGACTACCGGAGCAAAAACGTACTTTTGCTAGGCACCCTCAAAGGAGCGGTACCCTTCATTGCCGATTTAGCACGAGCTATTCCATTGCCGTTAGAGATTGACTATATGGCGATTTCCAGCTATGGCAACAGCACTCAGTCCAGGGGTGTAGTCCGCATCCTCAAAGATTTAGAGGGGCCGATTGACCAGAAAGATGTGCTGATTGTCGAAGATATCATTGACAGCGGCCTGACACTTCACTACCTGATGGATGTGTTGCGCCAGCGCCGCCCCCTCAGTCTGCGTGTCTGCACATTGTTGGATAAGGGACGCGAGCGCGTCAAATCCGTCCACGTGGACTACCGGGGCTTCGAGATTCCCGACCGCTTTGTCGTTGGCTACGGCCTCGACTACGCGCAACGCTACCGCAATCTGCCTTACATCGGTATTCTCAAACCCACCGTCTACGAACCGGAGGACAATCCCCAGGCAGAACACCGCAGCCCCGCGGAGAATAGGTGAACAAAGCCGCGAACCAGTAGGGACGCGCTAATGAGGATTAACAAAATAATGCACCAATCATGATTGGCGCGTCCCTACTGGTTCGCGGCTTTTCCAAGAAATGTTTTCACAAGCTCTTCGGCCTGGCGTACATCATAACCCTCAATCCACGTGATGCGTGCGTCTTTGCGGAACCATGTCAATTGGCGGCGTGTAAAATCGTGGATGGCGTATTTCAGTCGCTCGACCATCATGGCTTCGTTGGCATACTCACCCCGCAGCCAGCGATTGATGTAGCGGTATTCCAGGCCAAGCGCCTCCAAGCGCTCAGAACTCACCCCCTGCGCTAGCAAGTGCTGTACTTCCTGCACCATGCCCTGCTGCATACGTTCATCCACTCGTGGATCAATGCGCTGGTACAATACCGCACGCGGCCACTGGATGCCAACCAGCAGACTCTCGTAGAGCGGAGCGGCAACCCGTCGTTGCTCAGAGAATGGTTTGCCTGAGACAATGCACACTTCCAGTGCGCGAATGATGCGGCGTGGGTTATGACGTTCGATAGTAGCCGCACTCTGGGGGTCCAGTTCTTCCAGTTGCGCCAGCAATTCAGAGAGCGGGCGTGATGCCAATGCTGCCCGCAAAGCGGGTTGTGGAGGTATTGCCGGAATATCGAGGTTGTCCACGACGGCCTGGATATAGTGCGGGGAACCACCCACCAGAAACGGCTGATGACCTCGCGCCAGAATATCAGCAATTGTGGCATTGGCCGCTCGCTGATATTGCGCGACGGTGTAGACCTCGTTTGGATCAACGATATCCAGCAGGTGATGCGGTACTATCGCTTGCTCTTGCGCTGTCACCTTCGCGCTGCCAATATCCAGGCCGCGATAGACCTGCCGCGAGTCGGCGGAAACAATTTCGCCATGGAAACGTTGCGCCAGGGCAATCCCCATTGCGCTCTTGCCCGACGCTGTTGGCCCAGAAATGACGACTAATTTCGGTTTCATGGCACGTTCTGCTTGATCAAACTGTCAACGCGCAGCGCCAGCGCCACCATCACCAGCATACCGAATACCACGGCCAGCACCGTGAAGAGACCGATACCAAAGCTGGCGGTCAGGAAAAAGCCAAGTATACCTCCAGCCACAAGTGTTCCCCCAATCGTCAGTTGGCGCAAACCGCGACGGCGTATGCCCCACCTGACCGCGGAGAGAATGCGGTTACTGACGTTAGGACTGATGCCAAAGTACGCGGCCACAGCCGCGAACAGTAGCAACACGAACAATTGGAGCCCAGGCGCGTTAACTTGTAAGGTGCTTTCCCAGGCAAGCTCTACGATACCCAGTACTGTCAGGACACTGCTCAAACCCGTACAGAACCGATTAAGGACTTCTCTACCGCTCAACTTTGTGGACCAGTTGACCAGCAATGCGCCAATAGTCGCAGCCGGTATCATGCATACCAGCACCACGATAAACCAGGCATTGGGCGGCAAAGGCGTCACTTTTCCCGGTGCCAGCAGTTGCACTATCACCGTATAAGGAAGACTGGCAACCATGAAGGCGGCGAAGAGCGTGATGCCACGTTGCAGCCACGTGCGTTGTTTCGGTGTTGCCTGCAACGGGTCCCAGCCAGCCGATGCCGCATTACTGCTCCCGCCCGGTCGCCCATATTTTGCCCGGTACTCGTTATACTTCACATTGTTGTACGCCGGTACTTGCGCTGTTGGTGACGTCACCCCCGGTGACGTTTTTGTGCGTTGCTGTTGAGGAGCCATAACTGTGCCACGGGTACCATTTCCTGTTATCAGCGTATCATCATCAAACTGTGCGCCCTGTGTTTGACCAGATCTGCTGCGCCCATTCATCGTAGTATTGCCCAGCACCGCTACGCGCACCTTGACAACAATCGTCTGCTCTTTTGTTTCTTGCTCACCAGTAGAGGAAGCGAGGCCGGTATTATCACTATCTGGTTTCACCAGAATGGTACCGTTTTGGCGCGATGAACCGGACAGGCGCATACTATTCACGCGCACATTCACGCGAGTACTCATGCCGTCGAATGCCGTCTGGTCAAGCACAATCCAGGCATCAGGAGACGAAATAGTCCCTTGCACGAGCATGCCCCGGTCGCCGCTGATAGTTAAGGAGAGCGGCGCGGATGTACCTGGATAGACTTCGCCGAAATCCAGCACCTCAGGATCGACAATCACACTCGAGGTCGGTTTGCGTGACAGCCAACTGCGCGTGGCGCGGGCACGCTGCATTGTTGTTGAGTTTGTGGGCAGGTTAATGGTGCCGGTAGCGCCGCGAATATGTGCGCCCGGCCCCATCACTACCTGTAAGAACCGCTCAATGGCTGCCGTCGGATCGTTGATGCTCATGCGAATTTGTTGCGTAGAGCGGGCCAGGTCGAAATCTCCGATTTCATGGAACCAGGACTCGAATTCACCGGAGAACAGGTAGTCCGCGGCCTCTTCTGGATACTGAGCGCTAAGGTCCGCTAGTTCTTCAGGCGTTGTAGCCTGGCTGCCGTTCTCAAAAAAGAAGGTGCCAACTCCCAGCAAGGCCCGGCGGAACGAGGCAATGCTATCGTAGCGGTCTTCAGGCGAGAGCGAGGATGCTTTTTCCAGCGCACGAGCCACATTGGGCGAAATGTTCGGATTGATCGAGCGTACATCCTTCAGACCAAAGCCTTTTTCAGACAGTGTATTGGTCAACAACTGGAATAACGTAATTGCCAGCGAATAGATATCCGAACGCTCATCGGTCTGCGCCTTGCCATATTGCTCCGGCGGCGCGAAGCCTGGCGTACCGAGCATCTGCGTATCACGTGCGCCCGCCAGTCGGAAGAAACGGGCGATACCGAAGTCAATCAGCTTGATATGCCCATCATGCGTCAACATAATATTGCCGGGTTTGATATCGCGGAAGATAATCGGCGGATTCTGGCTGTGCAGATATTCCAGCACGTCGCAAAGTTGCCGTCCCCAGCCCAGCACGCGGCGCTCTGGAAACGGGCCATTCTGTTCCAGCAGTTGCTCGAGGGTTTGTCCCTCGATATATTCCATCACCAGGAAATAGCGCTGTCCCTCGGTGAACAGGCCGGTAAAAGTTGGCAGATTCGGATGGTTCAGAGCTGACAAAATTTTTGCCTCGCCCCGAAAATTCTGAACGGCCTGCGTTCGCTCGTCCGGCGGTACCATCGAGAGACTCATCTCTTTAATGGCACAAATGATCCCCCGCCGCATGTCTCGTGCTTGATAGACTGCGCCCATGCCACCCTGCCCAAGCGTGCGCAGGATCATATAACGCTTATGTAATACGGTGCTTTTATCCAGGCGTCCCGTCGGTGTATTTCCTTGATTGTGCTGTAAACTGATGGCTCATCCTCGTTTCTCAAAACATCGCGTTTCATAGTATAGCATAACATGAATAGGACATACTACCTATTGTAAACGTAATTTATGCAGCAATATCACATGAACATGATACAATTCGCATGAGCGTAGTGTGTCCCTGTATCCTGTGTGGAAATTCTCAAAAAAAAGTCAGGTTCATATATATTATGACGATTGAACAACGCCAAACATCACCTCTGCCAATACATGATCTGCCGAAGCAATGGGCATTCCGTGTTGCGGCACTGGGTATGGTCATTGTTCTGTTGAGTGGGTGTGTGACGTTGCTCTGGCAGATGCAGCTGGGGAGTGTCCCTGGTCACGCCGTTCCGGCTATACCGGCGGATGTGAGCGTTGTCGGCCCTCCAAGCCTGTCGGCCGCGACCATCAACGCGATTTTCACTGAGTTTGGCAGCCCGATGGCAGGGACAGGCGCAACCGTGGAAACCCTTTCGCGCCAGTACAATATTGACGACGCCTTCGCGCTCGGCGTCTGGTGGACGGAGACCAATGATGGTATGGCCGGCGTTGGCAGCGCCGACCGCAATCCTGGCAGTGTACGCGGCAGCCCCGGCTATCCTTCCGCCTGGGATGGCTATACCATTTACCCTTCCTATACAGCCGCCATTATTGACTGGTTCAACATCCTCAACGGTCGCTATATCCATAGTGGTCTCACGACCGTTTTTAGCATTGCACGTCCCTACGTCGGTACCAGCAGCTATCCATTATGGGCCGGTAAAGTGATTGCCCTGATTTATCGTTATCGCGGCATCGCGCCTCCACCACCACCGGTGACGCCTACGCCAAAACCGAAGCCAAAACCGATTCCTACGCTCTCGCCCGCAATGGTGGTACAAAAGCACCGCCAGGCTACCTTGTTGCCACGCGAAGCGGACTTTGCTTATGTGAGCGCCGGACAAGGATTGGACACCGAGGCGGCCCTTACTGCTCCAGCGCAAATAGCATCGCCTGTGACACCTGTCGCGCCAACGCAGCCAGCATCGCTCTCACCAGCCTTGCTTTATATCATCATCTTTGCCGGCTTGCTGGCCGCTCTGCTGATTGCGCTCTATGCACAGAGCATTGGCCGTGGTGTAGCTGTTAAAGCTGCGGTGACCACGAATGGGCCAGATACAGCCTCACAAAGCATTGTCATCCTTTCACCAGTTGATACGGAAGCGGCACTGGCACTGGCGGGAGCAGCAGCGGCAATGACCTCAACTAATTATGAATTGCCGCGCCACTCCATTCCTATGCTGGATGTCATGCCCATCTCTCCCACTTCCTCGCAAGAAGTTGCCAGGTGGCTGCCTGCCCCCGAGACGACAACCGGGGAACTCAATCCGTTACCCTTATTATCCCCATTGCTGCGCAAGCAATTTACTACCCCACCCTTGCGTTCTGTATCCCTGCCTGCCCATCCTCGCCAAACGGACGCTTTGCCTCGACCTACCATCTTCTTACCTTCACATTCTAACCCACGTGAACCAGTAACAGTTGGTGCCGCTACCAACCGCCCTGGAGGCTTGTTGAGCCGGTATAAAGAGGAAAAGCAGGCATGATGATAATTTGCAGATAAGGTAATATCTTCCGAGATGCCCCTGAATTTTAGCAAAAATATGTAGCCTGTACCCTTTACTTCTCATAAATTATCGGGTACACTTACTTGTGTGCTTGCATAGGTCTTGCTCTATATACCAGTAAGTACAAACAATGTGCCAAACTAACGACTCAAATCGGTGGCTATTCTGGGGGAAGTGCCAGCGTCATATGAGCTTATTGTTCACTATGCGCATCATTGCCAAATGTATCTGTATCTATTCACTCTGTGTTACCCGTGTACTGACCGGTGGACGCTGTATCAAGCAACGTTCATGCCTGAAGCATGTATATGTGGTAAAACAACGCCAGTAGTAGGTACTGTCCCGTAGCATTTGTCAATGCATGTATGGTTGTCTTTGCGTGAACAATGCAGGTATTTCCCTCTGTAGTAGTATAGATGTTTGATCTATGTGTTTTACTATTGTTCAGTATAAACTTCCATGGTGGAGGGAAACAACCAACATGAAAATTATTTTGCGCGTGCTGGGGGCACCATTCGTGATCGGGCTCATGATGCTCCTGGCTATGTCCCCGGTAGCAAACGCAAGTGCTGCCACTGCCAGTGTACACCTGCCAAAAAGCCCGCTCTCAAGTGGGTTGTTGATGGCGCAAGCGATACACTCCGGCGCGGTAAAGCTCCCCGGTAACGGGGCGGCCGCCGGCACCAATCCCGCTTTGAAATGTTCACCAGCGCCCTGTGTAATGCCTAATGTGCAGGCATCCGAGGGTGGTCAGCCCGTGAACGAGGACCCGATTGCCACCAATCCAGCAAATAAACAGAATTTGTTGACCGGCGGCAACGATTACAACTGCACCAGTTTGCAGGGGTTCTATGCCTCTTCCAATGGTGGCACGACCTGGAACCACACCTGCATGAATACATTGCCCGGCGCGTCCGGCGATGGTGACCCTGGTGTCGGTTTCAATTCCAACGGCGCGGCCTACATCTCTGGCATTGACACTGGTACCTCCGATGGCTCCGACATTGTCTTCGAGAAATCCACCAATGGTGGCACGACCTGGAGTGCGCCAGCCGTCGCCGTCAAACCGATGTTCGTCGGCGGCTTGACCGACAAAGACTGGTTGTGGGTAGATAGCAATGCGAATAGTAAGTACAAGAACGCCGTATACATCTCCATCACCCAGTTCGACGCTAGCAGCAACAGCGAAATCTCCGTAACGCACACGAACAATGGCGGCAAAACCTGGACGACCGTTGGTGTAGACACCAAGCAGATCTATCCAGCAGTTGATCAGTTCAGCGACGTTACAACTGACAAATCCGGCAACGTGTACGTCACATGGATGCGCTGTACCGCTAATGGCCCATCGGGTGACTGCGGCGGCACAACCGCAAGCTTCATGATGTCCAAATCTACTGATGGTGGCAACACCTGGAGTACCCCGGTAACGATCAACACGGCGAAACTCGCCCCTGATACCTGCGGTGCTTTCTACGGATGTCTTCCTAATACCAGCGAGCGCGTCAGCAATATTCCGGTCATCGGTGCTGACAACAGCACTGGTAAACATGCCGGTGACCTCTACGTCGTGAACTACAACTACAATGGTACGTTCATGAGCGTGCAGGTGACTGTCTCAACCAATGGTGGTTCGACATGGGGTACGCCAGTCGCAGTCGCCCCAGGTTCAGACAAACACGATCAGTTCTTCCCGTGGTTGTCTGTAAGCAACTCAGGCGTTATTGGTGTGACCTGGATGGATCGCCGCAATGACCCAAGCAACCTCTCGTATGAAGAATACGGCGCGGTCGCTGGCGGTGTAAATGGCCTCGTTAAACACAATGTGCAGTTGGCCGCAAAACCGTCCAATCCAGACAACGATGGATTTGGCGGCGGTTTTATGGGTGACTACTCCGGCAACGCTTGGGCAGGTAAAAAGCTCTACGCCTCCTGGATGGATACCAGCAATGGTACCAATTGTCAGGATGAAGTAGGTGGCTACCTCTGGACTAAGTAGCCCGGCGTTCCAAAACGCTGCATCATCCTGATGTCACTATTCTCCATGCTATAAGCATGGAGGGGAAAGGAAGAGTCAGTGGTATAACGGGAAAACCGCTGACTCTTCCCTTTTATCTGACCAGGAATGGTATCGTACCTCGAAATTGGCATCAGTCATACACAAAAGTATTACCTCTTCGAGGGAAAATGCCAGATCTGCAATGTACGTGTCCTATCGTGTACTGTTTGTTTATTTCATTCATTCAAAGGAGCAAAAACGTATGTCGGCAATTCCTCGAACTATGCGGCGCTCCGGCGCAGCTCTTGCCCTGGCAATAGCTGTACTGTTGACCCTCTCAACAGCGTCACTGGCTTTTGCTGCCAGTAATTCACTTACGCTGCTGCGCATTAGTAAGGACCCTTATACAAATACATCCAGTCAGCATAAAACACAGGTTGAGCCAGATACATTTTCTTATGGCAACACTGAAGTGTCGGTCTTTCAGTCCGGGCGCTTCTCCGATGGAGGAAGTTCCAATATCGGGTTTGCCACTTCGACAAATAACGGTTCGACCTGGACGAGTGGTTTTTTGCCCGACACCACCATTTATGCTACACCTGCCGGCAAATTTCAGCGTGTCAGTGATGCCTCTGTTGCTTATGATGCTAAACATAACACCTGGGTTGTTTCCTATCTGGGTCTTACAAACGGCGGCAACGCCCCGGTTGATGTAGCCAGCAGCCACTCGACAGATGGCGGACTTACCTGGAGCAATCCTGTTTCCATCAATTCATCAGGAGATTTTAACGACAAAAACTGGAGTGTCTGCGATGATACCTCCACCAGTAAATACTACGGAAATTGCTACACCGAGTATGATGACAACAGCCTTGGTGATGCAGAGCGAATGAGTACATCCACAGATGGTGGACAGACCTGGAGTACCGGTATTGCGCCTGCTGGCAACCCAACTGGTCTGGGTGGACAACCGGTGGTTCAGCCCAATGGTACGGTAATCGTACCCTTTGAAGATTTGAACGGCACCATCTCCGATTTCATGTCCACCAATGGTGGTTCAAGCTGGACCTCCCCAGTAACCATTGCATCCATTGATGTCCACTACGAGTCGGGCAATATTCGCACCAGCCCATTGCCCAGTGCCGAGATAGACGGTTCAGGTACTGTGTATGTCGCCTGGCAAGACTGCCGTTTTGAAAGCGGCTGCAGCGCCAACGATATCGTGTTCAGCACCTCGTCTGATGGGAAAACCTGGTCTACCGTCAAGCGCGTCCCTTCCAATCCGGTAGGTAGCGGCGTAGACCACTTTATTCCTGGTATCGCGGTAGACAAGTCTACTTCCGGCAGCAGCGCCCATGTGGCTGTAACCTACTACTACTTCTCCAATACAACGTGCAGCAGCAATTGCAAGTTGTATGTCGGCTACATCTCTTCCGTCAATGGTGGGTCCACCTGGTCGAAGAGCAAGCAGTTGGCCGGGCCAATGAATCTGAGCTGGTTGGCAAGCACAAACCAGGGTAATATGGTCGGCGATTACATCTCAACCTCCATTACCAGTACTGGCCGTGCTTTCCCTGTGATTGCAGTAGCCAAAGCACCGAAAGGTACGATGTTCCACGAATCGATGTTCACTATGAGTGGCGGTCTGGCAGTCAAAGGTGGAACTATTCCATCGAGTGCCGTGGTTGTTGATTACGGACATGTACCAGCATTTGGCCGTTCAACCACCGCTTTTTAATTGAATAGCGATTGCCCTACCTTGACGCCCGCGAGGGAAACAAACACGTAGGAACAGTAGGGGCAGCTCATGCACATGAAATAATTCATGTGCATGAGCTGCCCCTACTGGCGCATTGCAGATGGCCTGATTAAGGCATAAAGCATCGCCACTACCCTACGAAAAAAATAGGGTGATTACCCGATGTCACACCTCTCTTTTTTGCCTATAGTATGATGTGAAGGAAAAGCTTTGCAATAATATGATAGATAAGTTTGGAAATAGAGGAGTACAGGTCATGCGAAATTCTGCATATGAGGTGGTAGCTATTGCTGCTTCCTGCCTGGGGGGTCTGCGCGGGCGCTCAGCGCTACTGATCGGGCCGGAAGAGCAACGCCAATCTTATCTCACTCTTTTACAGCAAGCTGACATGAAGTATGTCCACCAGGAAGATACCCCTTACCTTGTCTCGTCTATCATTCCGCATATCCAACTGCTCATTAGCGTACCAGACCCAGCGCTGGCGGCCCCGGCTATCCCTCTGTTAACCGCCGATGTCATCGCGGAAGGATGTATTGGGCGACGCACACCACTGCTTATCTTCGATATCGGTGAAACGACGTCCGTCGAAGAGCTTGCCGGGCTTTTGCCCGCCATCTGCCTCTACACACCCGAAGACTTACGCCTCATTCTTTCAAAGCGGGCGGTGCGCAACTCAGCTCAACTACTATGGCAATCGCAACAATATGCCTCTTAGAGATTGCTTTAAATAAATCAAATAGCACAATAGCACGTATACGCCCGGTTTCGGATGGTGTATACTAGCGATGGTAAAACCTCACCGTTTTTCACAAAGGTATTGTTCTTAATCATCTTTTTGCTTACGTCGAGTCAAATCGGTTTACAAAATTGCTCGGAAAAACGTATTGCGTGCCAGATCAATTTTATAGGAGATGCTCACCATGCATTGTGACAATTGTGGCAATTTGCTACCACCGAGAGCGCGAGTATGCCCCAACTGTGGTACTCCTGTACCCACCAATGTTCCTTCGTCGCCTTCCAACGTTCCCCCACCTGAACAAACTGGCTATGGCAACTTTGGCCCATTTCAGGAAGCCGGGCCACCTATTCCCAACGCACCCGTAAACGTGGATAAAACTGTGCAGCAAGGTCCGCCTGCACCGCCGCAAGCCCCATATCCTGGCGGCTATAGCATGCCCGGAGCGCAGGAACAATTTCAATTTCCCGCTCAGTCATCATTTTCACCCGATCAATCCATTCAACCCGGTCAACCTTATCAACCGTATCAGCCGTCACCACCGCAACAGCCGCCGTTCGCGGGCTATATGCCACCACAACAGCAATCATATCCAGGGGCGGTGCCGCAACAATCGTTTCCGGGCATGCCGCCGCAACAATATTCTGATACCACTCAACAGAATATACCTGCCAGTAATCCGCCCCTATATCCAGGCATGCCACCGCAACAGTCGCCATTCGCAGGGCAAGCGGGACAGTTTGGACAACCGGCCCCACAGGGGCAATTTGGACAACCGGCCCCACAGGGGCAATTTGGTCAAGCCAGTCAAATGGGGCAGCCAGAACAACCGGCCCAATTTGGTCAAGCAGGGCAACCTGTGCAGCAATGGCAACAAGCCCAACCTGCTCCACGCCGGCGTTCCACCGGCTTGATTATCGCACTTATTGCCGCAATCGTGCTGATTATCGCCGGTAGTAGCCTTGTATACTATCTGGGAGTGGCACGCCCGGCGCAGTTGCATGCTCAGGCCACGGCAACTGTCGTTACGCGCCTCACAAGTCAAGCGCGAGGTACGGCCATCGCCAATACGCACGCGACAGGCACCGCGCAGGCCCAGGCTAACGCAACTACGACGGCCGTGGCTGTTGCAACGGCTCAGGTGCAGGCAACCATGACCGCTTACGTGAGCATGTATACGCAAGCCACCAACGGCACGCCCGCGCTCAACGACCCCTTGACGCAAAATGACTCCAATAACTGGAATACCTATTCGAGCAATGGCGCTAACTGTGGCTTTGCAAATGGCTCCCTGCAAGCTACCGGCCAGGGAGGGTTATGTTTTGCAGATGCAACAAACTTCGGGGACCTCGCTTTTCAGGCGAAAGTGAACATTGTCAAAGGTTCCGCCACTACGGCAGGAGGGCTGATGTTCCGCCTGGATCACACGACGCTCAAATTTTACGTTTTCGGCATTGATACCAACGGCAACTATTTCCTGGCCCTGTTACAAGTTGTGAGCAATAAAACGACGTTTAAAAACTTGACCGGCGGCTCCAGTTCGGCACTCACCACTGGTTTCAATACATCCAATACACTTGCTATTCTGGCTCGTGGCAGCAACTTCTATCTGTATGCCAACAAACAGTACATCACCCAGTTCAGCGATAGCAATTCCGCCGCCGGCTCCATCGGCCTCTTTGGCTCGGACAGTAATAACGGCGTAGATGTCAGTTTTAGCAACGCCGAGGTGTGGCGAGCATAAAACAAAAGCACCAGACAGGCAATGGGCAGAGCCAGTTCGCGGCGCGAACTGGCTCTGCCCATTGAAAAATGCTAACCTTGTTCCCAAATCACTTTGTGGGACGTTTAATATAATAAGGGGGATACAGTATCATTTTATGATACCCCTGTGAAACTTTTGTAACCTCGACCCGACTTGAAAGGAACAGTCACTATGCAACGCACTATGTGCAAAGGAAAGATTCATCGCGCTACCGTCACTCAGGCAAACCTGAACTACATCGGCAGCATCACGATTGATCAGGATCTGCTGGATGCCGCAGACATTTACCCCTATGAAAAAGTACAGGTGGTCAATGTCAACAACGGCTCTCGCCTGGAGACGTACGCCATTGCCGGCGCTCGCGGTTCCGGTGTCATCTGTCTCAACGGGGCTGCCGCCCGCATGACTGCCGAAGGCGATATCGTGATTATTATCAGCTACGGCCAGTTCAACGAACAGGAAATCCGCTCACTTGAGCCGCACATTGTTTTCGTTGACGCGGACAATCGTATCACCGAAGCCAAACATGTCCCGCTTATTGAGATGCTGCCTGAATCTGAGTTCGCAAGTGAAATAGGCGAATTCGGCGTATCTGAAATCGAAACCGAGGTTATGTACTCGTAACTGTCGCTTCAAAATTTCATTCAGCCTCCCTGGTTGGATGAATTTCCCCCGCACTCTCCCTACCAAACGTTTGTAAGGTTCCTTTCTTCTCCAATGCTCTTGCCCAGGCTTTTTTGTTATGGACTGTTACACCAAATTGGGAAAATAATCCTACACCACTCCCAGCCGGATAGCATAGGCTACCGCCGCCGCCCTTCCTGGCACATCCAGTTTGACGAAAATATTGCTGAGGTGACGGTTGACAGTGCGGGGGCTAATGACCAGCGCGTCGGCTACTTCGCGGTCGGTGTGGCCTTCGGCGACGAGGCGCAATACTTCCAGTTCGCGCCTTGTGAGGCTCAAATGGAGTGTGTAGCCAGCCGTGGCAAGTTGTTCTTGTATGCCTTTGTGGATAATTGGTACTGATCCCCTGCTATCGCGCTGTGCTAATTGTTTGGCACCCTCTTGCAGTGTATCCACGAGAGCAATAGAGCGGTGCATGCCATACTCCATGAAGATTGCTCGCGCACGATTGCAGAGAGTGTGCATACGCTCCAGCAAACGCTGTGCTTGCTCCACAGGTATGGCAGCAGCGCCGCTCTGCATGAGGGCGGCACGGGCCTGTTCGTAGAGAATGGCAGCAACTTCGGGCTGGTTTTGGGCGCGTTGGCAAAGGGCCAATCCGTCCGCAAACGACTGCTCGGCGGCCACCCAGTCGCTTGCCAGCGTTGCTACAACACCAAGGATGCGGTCAACCGAGTTGCCGTAGTACATGAAGCCACGCAATTTGCGAATGCGTTCGGTATAGGTAGTTGCCTGCTCGTTGGCATCGAGATGGATATATCCTTCGGCAAGGAAGGGAATGAAGAAGTCTCCGGCATAGCCAGTTGGTTCAGGAAGACTTCCTGCCAGGGCAAGTTGTTCCCGTGCCGCCGTTCTACGTCCGGTGATGGCGAGAAAGTGGCCGTAGAGTGCCAGGGTACCGGGATACCATTCAGTAGCGGCGGCGGCTTGAATGCTGGACTGGAAAAGCTGCTCTGCCTCCGTCCAGTTGCCGCATCCTCAGCGGCGAGCAAACTCCAGCGCAGCGTCGCCTCTTTCTCGCCGCTGAGAGCGTAATGCCGTACCATTTCAGCCGCGTGAGCAGGAGCGGCTTTGCCGTAAAATGCTTCCAGAGCAGTGCCGAGTGCTGCATGCAGCACCCGTACCCGTTGTTGAGGCATTTCGGCGCTCAATACCTCTTGCACGATACCCTGGCAAAAAAGGTAAGAAGTGGGGACCACATTGGTCAGGTTGGCGGTTGCTAGAGAGAAGAAATTATCCTCTTCAGGAAAAGCAGCGTTTTTGTCATCCAAAATACCTTTAATGAGTGATGCTTGCGCAATGAGTGCGGCTCCTGTTGCCTCATCTAAGAGAGGTTGCAGTGCGTTGTGTGTCATGTGCAACACTTCTAGCAAGGCGTCGAGAGGAAATGTGCGTCCGAAGAGAGAGGCGACGCGCAGTAGCTCACGGCAGCCATTGCTCAAACCTTGCAAGCGTTGCCTTACTGCGGCGGTAATACTTTCCGGCAGAGTTCTGTCAATGCTTCGCGTTGCCTGCCATTTACCGTCGCGTAAAATAACCTGCCGGTTCAGCGTCAACATGCGCACCAGTTCTTCCAGGAAGAAAGGGTCATCGCTCTCCGTCCAATCACTGACCGATTGTGGTGGTCGCGTCGAACCCATCAAGGCGACGCGACTATCGTGAAGGCGCACAGTGAGATACGCGGTCAATTCCAGGCTGGCGCTATCGGCCCATTGCAGATTGTCAATGCTCAGCAAAACGGGCTGTTCCAGGGCGATGCGCTCGATCAAGGTGGCTATGGCATCGAGCAGGCGAAATTTTTCCTGGTCGGGCGATAGCATTTCATATGCAACGGTTATGTGCAATAGCTTCGGCAATTCGGGAAAGAGGCGAGCCAACACAGTCACCATCGGTATGCCGACGAGTGATATGCCCCGTGATGTGGAGGCAGACGAGGTATCGAGCGAGGATTCGTCGTGTTCGCGGGCAAGGGGAGCGACTTGTTCGCGGGCAAGGGGAGCGAAAAGCCCGACATAGGTGCGTAGCTGTTTCTCTGAGGAGGAACGTATCACCGGGCGCAATATCTCAATAAATGGCAGGTAGGGAACCATGTTGCCCGTTTCGTAGGCCCGTCCCTCTAAGACGCGGAAGCCTTGTGTTTGAGCTTCCGTATAGATCTCCGCGAGCAAGCGTGATTTCCCCACACCGACCTCTCCGCTCATGGTGAGAACACGTGGCCCGTGAGGCATGTCATAGAATACTGTGTTCAGCAACATACGCAGAAGCTGCATCTCAGCTTCGCGGTCAACCAGCGGCAATGCTTTCGGGAATTGATCTATGCCCAAAAGCGGGTCAGCAAAGGGTGCTTGCATTGCGACTTTCCCTTACATCCGTACTGGCACGCGGCGTAGCCGCGTAGATTGGTAGTCTCTGCTATTTTTTTATCTCTCCACTTCCGTTTTGCCTCTATACGTGGCCCGTCTCGCCATGTATGGGGTATGGGGCAATATCGTGATAGTAGAAGAGAGCGTAGTAGACGATGAGGAACGGAACATCAAACAAGAAATAGAGCCAGAAGATGGCTGCCGCCTGGAGGAACAGCAGATGATAGAGCAGTGCGAGCGCGACCAGTGTACCGTAGACCACAGCCACAATTGCCAGTGCGCGAACATTCGCCCACTCGCGTTCCCGTGAGAGCCAGAACGCTCCCGCGGCATTGCCAAGCACAATAGCCCCAATAAAACGAGCCAGCACCGTCGAAATACCCACCGGCCAGATGGTCCATTTCAGTTCCGGCAAGAAGAAAAATGCCAGGCCTACAACAAGATTAAATAATCCTGCCAGCAACGCCAGCTTGCGTTCCAGCGGACTGAAAGTGAGCGGGTTCATGCATGTCGCCTCCTTAACGGTCACGTCTTGTCTCGATTATACTACAGTTAGAACGAGACGCATACTATTTTTTTGTTTGCCTCAAGAGCTTCTCAGAAGGAGTATTCCTGCAAGCCAGTAATATTACCGGCGTGGGAACGGCAATGCCCATATCCAGATGCAGGCGGCGAAGGCTATGCTGCCCGCGATGACGAAGAGGTGGAATATCTCGTGGAAGCCCAGGATACGCGGGAAGGGATTGGGCCAGCGTCGTGCATAGACCACGGCCCCAATGGTGTAAAGCAGTCCTCCCAGCATGAGTGTGGCAACCGCTATCCACGGCAGTACTGCCAGAAAACCCGGAATAGCCAGTAGTGATATCCAACCCATGCCGATATAGAGGCTTGCACCCACCCAACGCGGCAGTCGCAGCGTCAACACGGAAAAGGCCATTCCCAGCAGCGCCAGGAACCAGATGATGCTGAGGATGGTAATGCGCAACCAGCCTTCCAATATATTGAAGCAGAGTGGCGTATATGTTCCCGCGATCAACACAAAAATGTTCGCATGGTCGAGCGAACGCAACACGCGCCGTGTCCGCTCAGGCCACTTACCAATATGATACGTCGCGCTCACAGTATATAACTCGACCATGCTCAACCCAAAAATCAGCATTGAAATGAGGCGCGGCGTATCTCCCCGGCTCAGCCAGCATAATACAATCGTCAAAACAACGGCCCCGACGGCAGCTACAGCATGAAACCAGCCGCGCAACAACGGCTTGGCAATCTTCTCAACTTCTTTATTATCTACAGCAGTGTCAATCTGATCGTTCGATAGCGTCTCTCTCATCATTCTTTCTCATATATGTTGATGGTGTTTGCCCTGATTATTCTCAATTATTACTTGCAGTATATGACGTGGCGCGTGAAAAAGCACCGTTGCTGGCTAACAAGGGGAAAATGCCTTTGTATAGCCTGAGATAATACGTTAAAAGTATTGCCAACTGCACGATTTTAAGCGATACTGTTCATGCAATGAACAAAGCAAACATAGATAAAGGAGCCAGGAACCATGTTTTTCAGCAAAGAGCAAATAGAGCAGTCCCTGAAGCGGCTTGAAGGGCTGAACCCATTTTTCGGCACAGTGTTTCTGGCATTCAAAAAGGCGGATGTACCGGTAGGGAAGACTGCGACAATAAACTTTTCACAAACCATAATAGACTTGCTGCAAATGTACTATCGTCCACGGAGTGACTACGAAGGATATTACATCCCGTTTGAGACTGCAAACAAGAAAAAGTATTGGGAAAAACATCACTGCATAAATAACTTGTCTCAAATCGCTCGAAGTTCCTTTTCTGATTCAGCTGAAAATCAAAATAGTAATAGTTGGGGTTGGAAGGTTGATTACATTACAAACCTGAGAAAAAAGCATCTGAAAGGTAATTTAATTCCATCGTTTGATCTAGCAGTGTGGCTATTTCGATCAAAAGAATGGGATGATAATTTCCGTGTAACGGATGTCGTTGATACGTTCTTTAAAGAATTTCATATTTCAGAAGAAGAAAAACTCCTGTTTAATAAGATAGTGCCGGTTTTGGTAGAACATCCTTTTCAAGGAACTGTTATTAGCAAGGAAATATTGCTAGATGTAATTGGGTCGCCCCAGGGCGAAGAAGGAGCTACTTTAGAGTTACTGAAATTGATGGATGTTGGGCCAGCTGAGCAAATCGAGTGGAGATTAACGCCTCGGCTTAATATCATTACTGGCGACAACGGTTTAGGAAAAACCTTCCTACTAGAGAGTGCCTGGTGGGCATTAACAGGGACATGGGCAAGAACATTTCCTGCCTATCCTCGACAAGATGTTGCCAGAAACGCTCCTCGAATTGCCTTCCAAATAGGTAAAAAGAGCCAGCGTGATCGAATCCAAACGGCAGCATATAACTGGAGTCTTCAAGAATGGGCTACAGTCGCCAGCCGAAAATTACTCCCAGGATTATCTATTTTTTCGCAAGCAGATGACTCATTTGCCGTCTGGGACCCCGCAAAACACCTTCTAGCAGATGAACGTAAAACGGATGTTGCATCAGAAGCACTTTTACGATTGTCCCGTTCACAAGTATGGGATGGTATAGAAGATGAACAAAGTGGTAAAAAACGAGTTATATGTAACGGACTAATACGTGATTGGGTGACGTGGCAAACCATTGATAAAGCGCAATTTGACATATTCTGCGCGGCACTTAAAGCACTCTCACCTCATCCAATAGAAGAGCCATTGATTCCGGGGCAACCTGCACGAATACTTGGTGATACGAGATACATACCCACTCTGAAATTTCCGTATGGGGAAGTTCCTATTTTACTTTGTTCCGCTGGAATCCAACGCATTGTGGCATTGACATACTTATTGGTTTGGGCATGGAATGAACATCTGGTGACATCAAAAATTATGCATAGAGAGCCGCAAAGAAGCATTGTTTTGCTCATTGATGAGATGGAAGCACATCTTCATCCTTTTTGGCAAAGAGTTATAGTACCGGCTCTTATGAATGTTGTTCATGCTCTAGCAAATGAAGTGCAAACACAAGTGATTATCGCTACTCACTCGCCCCTTGTTCTCGCTTCAGTTGAGTCGCAATTTGACGAAGACAACGATGCATTATTCCATTTATATTTAGATAAAGTATCTGTAAAGCTGGATCATGTACCTTTCGTAAAACGTGGACGAGTGGATCTCTGGCTGATGTCTGACCTTTTTGGCTTAGAGCAACCTCGCTCAAAAGATGCCGAAGAAGCTATCGAAGATGCCAAAGAATTACAACGCAAGCGCACACCTTCAACGGAGGAGGTACAGGAAGTGTCAAATAGATTGCTGAATGTGTTGGCACAAGATGACGACTTCTGGCCCCGCTGGACCTATTTCGCGGAACAGCGAGGTGCCAGTTTGTGATACCTGTGAGGATGCAACCGAGACCCGAAAAGTTTTTTGAAAAGGTGGAAAGGCTGGGACAGAAATATTTAGCGAGCAATCCGAATCCTAAAGGTGCCGAATGGACGCATCATAATTACTGGAAAAAGATAGAAAAGGAGTTGTACGACGCCTACTCAGGTATTTGCGCCTATTCCTGCACGTGGATTTCACGTGTGACAGGCGGTAAAACCGTCGAGTATTTCAAGCCTAAAAGCAAATATCCTCATGAAGCCTATAAGTGGGAGAATTACAGGCTGGTTTGCTTGCTTCTTAATGGCAGGAAAAGTGACTTTGAAGATGTGCTTGATCCATTAACCTTGCAAGATGGGTGGTTTGTGATAGATTTTCCTTCGTTCATGATTTTTCCAGGCGATCGTCTTTCGCTGGACGAAGCGGAGCAAGTTAATAAAACGGTGAAACGACTCAGATTGAATGAAGATGAGGATTGCATTAAAGAGCGGGAAAAGTGGGTACAGGACTACGTTATCGGCGAGATATCTTTCTCTCATTTAGAAAAGAAGGCCCCGTTTCTGGCACAAGAGTTGAAAAGGCAAGAACTGGTGGATACAAGCCATTTAGTTTGGGCGCGTTACAAAAAATTGCCCAAAAACCTTGACGAGTAGTGCCATTTTCTGCTATACTTGTCCCGTTCAGTTCGGTAACGGGGTGTAGCGCAGCCCGGTAGCGCACTTCAATGGGGTTGAAGGGGTCGGAGGTTCAAATCCTCTCACCCCGACTGACACACAAGGCGAGAAGCAGGTTGATAAAACCGCTTCTCGCCTTGTTTTATACCCCCATTCCAAATTCTTTGCCGGATTGCCGGATTACCGGATTAAAGGAGAATGAGAGAAATGAGAAAAGAACACAAAGCCCTGGAAATCACTTTCTAGGGCTTTTCCCCATCAAGAACACTTTCAAGTAATTCGGACACATCAACCCCTAGCGTATCCGCAATTTTCCCCAAAGTTCCTACTGTTGGATTCGCAGTTGTCGGATTCTGAAATATCCGTCTAATTGTATTAATATCAATGCCTGACCGTAACGAGAGCCGCCGTTGACTGACCCCTCTTGCCTTTGCGACCTCTTTCACCTTAAGACGTACCATGCCACCCCTCTTTATAAATGATAACCCAAGCGTACCAAAACAGAGGGCTTGACAATAGCCCAATTGTAATAGTATCGTTTGAAAGTGGGTCACTTAAAGTAGACCTACCCACTACACTTCAGTATCGGCACTCTAGAGAAAAACGAAAGAGGGGAAAACCTATGAACGAATACGACATTGCTTACCCGATCACGAAACCCAGCCCACTTGACCAACTCACTATCTCACCTATTGAGAATGAAGAAGCCAGAGAAATTCTATGGAAACATGGTTGTACGATAGAAGAATGCTCACAGAAATGCATTATTCACTTCCCAGAAGGAACGACCAAAACCGAAATCTTCTTACGTCATACCCATCCGCGCTATCGTATCACCCTTCCTGATGGCTACGAACTACGCGAGATATACGACCGTTACCAGAAAATCAGTATTCTCTTCTACCGTTCCAACCTGGTTCTTAACGAAGATGATTACTATGAGTGAGAAGAACAATCATAGTAGAGAGCCAAATGGCAAGCCATTCGTCCAGAAATATAGGCAGTCAAGCTATCTTATGGTATCATAGCCTCACTATTCATCGGCAAAACAACAGGGATAGCGAGGACACGGAGTATGACAGACCGGCAGCCCATCACCATGAACACTCTCTACTATGGAGACAATCTGAAAATCCTACGTGAATACATCCCCACCGAGAGCATAGACCTCATCTACCTTGACCCGCCATTCAATTCTAATCGCAATTATAACGTCCTCTTTAAAGATGAAAGTGGCACCGACAGCGAAGCCCAGATAACCGCTTTTGAAGATACCTGGCATTGGAACCAGAGCGCCGAGGACACGTTTCAAGAACTCATCACGCAAGCACCCGCTAATGTTTCAAGTATGGTTGACTCTCTGCATGGTTTCATCGGCAATAACCAGATGATGGCCTATCTGGTCATGATGACAGCCCGCTTAGTTGAATTACATCGTGTTCTCAAACCCACAGGCAGCTTATATTTACATTGTGATTCAACGGCAAGCCATTACCTCAAAATCATATTAGATACCATCTTTGGACTAAAAAATTTTAGAAACGAAATCGTATGGAAGAGATTTAACTTTCATGCAGACGCTAAAAGGTTCGGTAAAATCACAGATAGAGTTCTCTTTTACACGAAAACTGAGGATTTTACGTTTAACCGTTTAAGAGTTCCTTTTTCAGATAAATATCAGGAAAGCAAATTCACTCATATTGATAAAGACGGACGCCGTTTCCGACTTGATAACCTTAATCCTCCTGGTGGGCGCGGCCCAATATATGAATTCAATGGAGTTACCAAACCGTGGCGCTTTACCGAAGAACATATGAAACAACTACACGCAGAAGGCCGCATCTATACAGAAAGCCATATTGCACAGCTTAAAAGATATTTAGATGAGCTAGACGGTCAAGCCGTTAGCGAACTTTGGTCAGACATTGACCCTATTAATCCAATGTCTAATGAAAGATTAGGTTATCCAACGCAAAAGCCGCTCACATTGTTAGAACGAATCATTAACGCTAGTAGCAATCCCGGTGATATTGTTCTCGATAGTTTTTGCGGGTGTGGAACAGCAATAGCGGCAGCACAAAAGTTAGGACGCAAATGGATAGGCATTGATATCACCCACCTCAGTATCGCACTACAAAAATATCGCTTGCAAGAAATGTTCCCAGACATCCAATTCAAAGTTGTCGGTGAACCCCACGACGTAGGAGCCGCGAAACAGCTTGCCCAGGACGACCGCTATCAATTCCAGTGGTGGGCCTTATCCCTTGTCCGAGCCAAACCACTTGGGGGCCAGGAAGATAGTAAAACTGGCAAGAAAGGCAGCGACAAAGGCATAGATGGAGTCATCACCTTTATAGACGACGCCTACAGCAAATCAAAACGTGTACTGGTGCAGGTCAAATCAGGCCATGTCAAATCTGGTGATGTGCGTGACCTTGTAGGAACGGTACAACGAGAAAACGCCGCCATCGGTGTGTTTATCACACTTGAGGAACCAACCCGCGATATGAAAACCGAGGCAGTCAGCGCAGGACACTACGAATCGCCTGGATGGAACCAGAGATACCCACGCATCCAGATTTTGACCATCGCTGAATTGTTGCGCGGAGCAAAAATAGATATGCCACCGCAGTTTGGCACGTTTAAGCAGGCACAGAAGGTGAAACAGAACGGAGCCGGACAAGAGGAACTATTTTGACAATTTACGACAGCAAATACGTTCACAATACACTTTGATTCTGCTTTCAATCACACGTTCTATCCTATATAATAGGCATATCTATCAATCATCCTCACGTTGATGGAAAACGGAGTAGGTGAGATGAACGTACACCAAATGACATCACAAGAACCACCTAAGCGTAAATACACACCTTCGATACGAAATATCATCTTCGTCATCGGTTGCATCCTCATACTTCTCGCTGCACTCGTCTGGATACTCAGTATTGGGAATGTCATTTCAGGTCTATGGGCCATCATATTACCTGTAGTTTTTGTCGTTTTAGGAGTCATATTTACTTTTGGACAATTTCTTGCTGCTGTTTCACCAAACATATCTCATCAATCAAATACCTCTTCTTTGTCACAACCTATTCATGTTTCAGTCACCATCCCACCACCAGCACTGTCACCAGCTTCAATAAACACGCCCGAACCTATAGAACCGCAAGATAATACGAAACCAATCTGGTATATTCCCTATCGGCGTAATCCCTTTTTTACCGGGCGCGAACAACTCCTCAAGCAACTTCATACCAATCTCATACAGAATACATCAGCAGCATTAACACAGGCACAGGCCATTAATGGACTTGGTGGTATCGGCAAAACACAGATTGCCGTTGAGTACGCCTATACCTATCGCGATGACTACCACTTCGTTTTCTGGATTAACGCTGCCAGCCTTGAAACGCTCTTTAATAGCTTTACAACCATTGCAGATAAATTGCACTTGCCCGTGTTAGACAGGCAAGACCAACAACACATTGTAAGCCTTGTTCATCAATGGATAGCATCGCATCAAGATTGTTTACTTATTTTTGATAATGCTGATGAGCTATCACTCTTAAATGACTTTTTTCCCGTTGAATACACCTGTCACATCCTTATCACAACCCGTCAACACTCTCTCGGTTCACTTGCACAACCAGTAGAAGTAAAACCGATGAATACAGACGAAGGTCTCCATCTGTTACTGCATCGAGCAAGATTGATAACGCAAGAGACCCCTCTTGTACAAGTCTCTCAAGAGGAACAAGAAACCGCAAAACAGATTGTGCAAGCCCTGGGAGCATTACCACTGGCACTCGATCAAGCAGGAGCGTATATTGAAGAAACCGGTTGTACACTGACTTTCTATCTGAATACATACAAAAGCCGACAATCAGACCTCCTGGCATATCGGGGAAAAGATACCCAGTATCATCATGACCCGGTTGCCACAACATGGCGACTCAACTTTGAGCAAGTACAACAGGACGACCCACGTGCCGCCGACCTCATGAACTGTTGTGCATTTCTTGCCCCCGATGATATTCCAGAGGAATTGTTCACACAGAGAGCGCACGAGCTGAGTCCTTTCCTCCAATCCTTTGTCACTGATTCATCGCTTTTAAACGATGCACTAGGAAAACTCCTCGACTTTTCCCTGATACGTCGCGACAAAGGCACCTTTTCCATTCATCGTCTGGTACAAGCCAGTCTCAAAAACAGTATGGATAAAGCTACACAACAGGTATGGGCCGAGCGAACCATTTACATGGTCAATCACGTCTTTCCAGGCAACATAGATGTCACGACCTGGAAACAATGCCAGCAATACATCACACATGCACAAACGTGCGCCACATGGATTGAAACATTTCATCTCGCTTTCCCAGAAGCCGCAGCTTTATTGAATAAAGCAGGATACTACTTATATGATCTTGCTTTCTATGCTGACGCCGAGCCGCTCTACCAGCGAGCCTTGCAGATCAGGGAACAGGTGTTAGGCCCACAGCATCCCTCTACCGCGACCAGTCTCAACAATCTGGCAGCACTCTACGATACTCAGGGCAAGTATGAGCAAGCCAAGCCGCTCTACCAGCGAGCCTTGCGTATCAGCGAACAGGTGTTAGGCCCACAGCATCCCGACACCGCTCAGAGTCTCAACAATCTGGCATTGCTCTACCAGAGTCAGGGCAAGTATGAGCAAGCCGAGCCGCTCTTAAAGCGAGCCTTGCAGATCAGCGAACAGGTGTTAGACCCACAGCATCCCGACACCGCTCAGAGTCTCAACAATCTGGCATTGCTCTACGATAATCAAGGCAAGTATGAGCAAGCCGAGCCGCTCTACCAGCGAGCCTTGCGTATCAGGGAACAGGTGTTAGGCCCACAGCATCCCGACACCGCGACCAGTCTCAACAATCTGGCATTGCTCTACCAGAGTCAGGGCAAGTATGAGCAAGCCGAGCCGCTCTTAAAGCGAGCCTTGCAGATCAGCGAACAGGTGTTAGGCCCACAGCATCCCGACACCGCTCAGAGTCTCAACAATCTGGCATTGCTCTACCAGAGTCAGGGCAAGTATGAGCAAGCCGAGCCGCTCTACCAGCGAGCCTTGCGTATCAGGGAACAGGTGTTAGGCCCACAGCATCCCTCTACCGCGACCAGTCTCAACAATCTGGCAGCACTCTACGATACTCAGGGCAAGTATGAGCAAGCCGAGCCGCTCTACCAGCGAGCCTTGCAGATCAGCGAACAGGTGTTAGGCCCACAGCATCCCGACACCGCTCAGAGTCTCAACAATCTGGCAGCACTCTACAAGAGTCAGGGCAAGTATGAGCAAGCCGAGCCGCTCTACCAGCGAGCCGTAGCCATCATGGAAAAAATGTTGGGTTCTAACCATCCTAACACAATAACTGTCCGAAAAAACTACACGGTATTCCTCGAAGATAAGAAACAAAGGCATGTGGGAAAACCAGAGAATTAGTTCGAGACAACGAAACAATGAGAGCAAAATTGAGAGCAAAACCGTTCCATAGCAAGCGATACGGATTGACAACAATAGACAAAAATAATGCGTCACCCTGCTCCACAAGCCCACGGAAGCAGTCCTAAAGCCAGCCCTAAACAGGCATATAGGTAGTTCAAATCCTCTCACCCCGACTGTCAAATATGGTGGGAAGCACTCGCAAGAGAAGGCTTCCCACTTTGTTTTATCAGGGTGCCAATCATTCCTCTGCGCACACTTGAATTTTTGTTCGATATACGCTATCATTGAACATGGGGCAATCAACAAAAAGGAGTGATTAATAAAAAGGAGATAGCTATGTTCACGAAAATCGGCACTATCAATGTTGGCGTCAGCGACCAGGACAAAGCCCTCGACTTCTATGTCAACACGCCTGGCTTTGAGAAGATTGATGACCAGCCTATGAGCGAAACCGAGCGCTGGCTTGAAGTAGCTCCACCTGGAGCCCAGACCCATATCATGCTTGGCCTGCGCGGCCAGAGTGGTGGTGATAAAACTGGTTTCACTGGCTACGTCTTGCATACCGACAATATCGAAGCAACCTGCCAGACGCTCAAAGCTCGCGGGGTCAAACTTTCCAAAGAGCTGAGCGTTGAACCCTGGGGCAAATGGGCGCAATTCACCGACCCTGATGGTAACGAATTTGGCATCTGGGCAACTGCCTGGTAAATTATCCTCTACATAAGTGAGGCGTATTCAGTGAACAGTATTCACTGAATATGCCTCTTTTTATTTTATTACCTCTTCCGCGCTGTAATCAGCGTCGCGCCCGGCGTGAAGAGGCGGTGGGAGCGGACATGGGTCATGCCTGCTTGCTCCAGCCAGGTTTTGACGGTGGGAAAGGGGTAGCAGGTGCCACCGACGGTGGTCATGGTCAGGGCCATGAACTGCACCAGCAGCGAGGCCAGGCGCGAGCCGTGCGTCTGATCGGTAACTTGATCGAGGAAAACGAGGACTCCACCTGGCTTGAGCGATTGCACCACCTTTTTCAGCACGGCGGCGTTGATATCGGGCGGCAAAAGATGCGCGATGTGGAAGTAGAGTGCCACGTCAAAGAGCGGATAGTCCGCGAGCAAGGTGGAGAAATCGTCGCATACGATGTCGCCGGGTACGAAACTCATGCACTCGGTTAATCCCGTCTGGGTAGCAGTGCGTTTCCCGGCTTCGATGCCTGGTTGGATGTCGAGTATAGTTGCCAGCAATTGAGGATGTTTGCGGCAGAAAAGCACGCTATAGGCGGCATGCGAGCCACCGACATCGAGTAAATGCGTCGCACCGGGTGGTAAACGCACCCGGTTGACTACTTCACCGCCAAGCACCATTGCCAGTGCGGCCAGACCGGCATAATGGCGAGCAAGTGCGGCTTGCGTTGCTGGATCATTCGGGTCCTCTTCATAGGGCATGCGCATCGCCTGTTGATTTGTGCGTACCACGTCCGGCAAGTGATCCCAGATGGCGACGATATCGGGAGCGTGCAGGATGTATGGAGCAACGTTCGATGGTGAACCACGAGTGAGCCAGCGTCGGGTCAGACGGGTATTAGCATAGGTATGACCATGTTTTCGTAAGTAGCCAGCCGAAACTAGCAATTGCAGCAACAACTGTAATCCCTGTGGATGGCAAGTAAGCTTTTCTGCCAGCGTTTCCAGTGAGAGCGGTTGCTGTTGGAGTGCATCGAAAACTCCCAACTCACAGGCCGTGACCAGCACCTTCGCTATGCCGGGTGCGAGCGGTGTATCGAAAAGAGGTACCGGTAAGAGATTTAGACTGGCAAGCATGCGCTCAAAAAGCGTCAGACGTAGTGGCATTAGAAAGTTGCTCCCATAGCTCCTATAACTCCCATGAACCAGCCGCCAGCCAGCACGAGGCAGGTGAAGACGACCAGATAAAAATAGCGTTTGCGTATCTCAGGCTTTCCCCCTGCCTGTCCAGCTTGCCGGAACAGCAGCATTGCCCCACAAGCCAGCAGTGCCAGTACAAGCGTCGGAACAAGTATCCACAATTGCGCCTCGACAATATGCAGCCCTGTTAGCGAGGCAATAATGATGGCGCTGAGCGCGATAAGGATTGGACAGGCAAGTAATGTCCTGCGTATGCCCAGTACGACAGCAAGCGTGTGCGCTCCTGCCTCCGCGTCCTCCTCGATATCTGGCAGCGAGTTCGCCAGGTTGAGCGCTATTCCCAATAGAGCGCCGACCGGAATCAGCCAGAACAGCATCGGGAGTGTGCGACCTTGCGCTACATAAGCATACACTGGAACGAGTGGTATTGCCAGTGCGAACATGACTCCACTCAAAGGAGTAGACTTCAACCCCAGGTTATATGCTTGACCCAGTGCCAGGTAAATGAGCGATACCAGCAGCCCCAATGGGTTGAGCGGCAGCAGGAGCAGCACCATCAGCACGATCATGGCGAGTCCTGCCACCAGAGCCTCACGCGGACGCACCAACCCTAACGGAATCGGTTTCGTCTTCTTCACCTGCGCGTCGGCCTTGCGGTCGCAATAGTCGTTGAGCATGGCGATAGAAATCTGCATTGCCGCGTGTGCCGCAACCACCAGTGCAATAGTACTCCACACAAAAGTAGGCCATGCAGCCAGTAGAGCAAAGATGGTAACGGCAACGATATGAAATAGCACCGGCCCTGGATGGCTGAGCAGGAAAAATCCTCGCGCCATAGCGGTGAGTCGGCGTTTACGCGCAATCTCCATACAGAACATATACGTTTCTCGTACCCTGACGGATACGGATTATTGAACGGTCTGACGCATCGTGACAGCGTTTACAAACAGGTGACAATCTTATTGTAGCATGATATCATGGATGAGGAACACTGCTATAAGGAGCCATGCATGAGAACACAATCATCGGATACCAGCCCCGAAGCGGAACGGGTGCAGATTGATTTATTACGTAAAGCGGGAGAGGCACGACGTTATGAATTGTTTTCTTCTCTGAATAGAAGTGCTATACGGTGGTCAAGAGACAGTCTCCGTAGAGTACATCCAGAAGCAAGTGAGGATGAATTGGCTGTTCTTTTTGTAGCTTTGTGTTACGGTCAAAAATTAGCCGATGGTTTACGTGCAGAACTTACACGAAGGCGACAGGTATGATGAATGCACCGGATATTACAGCAGCTATAACGCCAATAATAGATGCTTTTGAGCAACTCGGAATCCCTTACTATATTGGTGGGTCGGTTGCCAGTACGGTCTATGGCATTCCACGAACAACACTGGATGCTGATATTATCGCTGAACTTCGTCCTGAACATGCTCACCCACTTGTGTTACAACTGCAAGACAAATACTATATTGACGAAGATGCAGTGAAAGATGCTATTCGCCATCACTTTTCTTTTAACGCTATTCATTTTGCAACCATGCTCAAAATAGATGTGTACTTGCCCAAAGAGCGCCCTTTTGATCAAGAAATTCGTCACCGTGCGCGACAAAAATTACTGGATGAGCATACATTTTATTTCGCCTCACCCGAAGATACCATTCTCACGAAACTGGAATGGTACAGAATGGGCGGTGAGGTTTCTGAACGCCAGTGGAACGATTTGCTAGGTGTTCTCAAGCTGCAGGGAACAAATCTGGACTTTACTTATTTACAACGCTGGGCCGTTAGCTTAAATGTCGCGGATTTGCTGAAACGGGCATATGAGGATGCCGGGCTAGATATTTAGATAGAGCATAAGTAAGCGACAGAAAAGGATGGAGGTGTGCCTCCATCCTTTTCTGTCGCTTACTTATGCTCTATCCCATCTTCTAGCAAACGCAGATGTTCCGTGTTGTTGAGTGAAACCAGGACGCCATAGTCACGGCTCAGGTCGAACTCGGTGATGGAGGCGTTGCTGTGGTGGAACTGGCGGCGATGTTTGAGGTCAATGCCGAGAAAGAGGCAGAGTGAGACCTCTATCACACCCGCGTGCGTGACCCAGACCATAGTCGAGTTGGGATATTGCGACTGCCAGCGTGTGCGAGCGCGAGCGACGCGGTCACATATCTGCATAAACGATTCGCCGCCGGGCGCGGAAACGTTGGGGTCCTCGCGCCGGTGCTGCACCAGTTCGCGGTACTGTGCTGAGACTTCACGGTAGGTGAGACCTTCCCATTCGCCCAGGGAGGCTTCGTGCAAGTCGGCATCGTCCCAGACGGGAAGATTGTGGTAACGGGCGATAGCTCCAGCGGTGTCGCGGGCGCGTTGCAGATTAGACGAGACGATCACATCCAGGGGTTCGCTGGCGAGACGCTTACCCACGGCCTCAGCCTGGCGTTCGCCCATCTCGGTAAGCGGAACGTCAGACAGACCCGTGTAGCGTCTCTGCACATTTGAAAGCGTCAAGCCGTGACGCACGAGCAGAAGTCGCAATGTGTTATTCTCCAATGTGCCTGGGTAGCCGCAAGGGATACCCCTACTATATACGTTATATGTAAAGTATACCCACTGAAACGTATCGTGTACAGTAGGGATACTCCTTGCGGGCCGCAATCCGGGGGGATTGCGTGCCTGGCGCAGTTATTCTCCGATACTTACTGCTGCCTCATCGTGCAAAGCGACGAGGAGCAGGCCGGATTGTGCGCATTGGTCAAGGGGTAAGTCCTCGATTGCCGGGTAGACGAGAGGATAGGTAATGTCGAGGTGCATTTCATCGTAAATGCGGTACAACTGTTGCTCGGTCTGGTAGGGTAGATGGTCCTTGAAGATGAGGAAACAGCCCAGACTCTGGGCAATCATCTTGCGCACGTGTTCATCATCCCTCTTCGTGTGGAAATGTGGGCTTTTTGACTGGTACTGTTGCAATATCGCTCCTCGTGGCAGACCGTTGGTACCCGCCGCTTTGGCAAGCAGGTCGAGAAATTGAAATGTTTCAACCGAATAGCTAGAGGAAAAGCGCAGCGTTGTCGCTGCTGCCATGCTCAGACCCTGTTCGCCTGCATTCGAGGAATTGATGGGGTAATCGGCCATGCCGAACCACCCTTCCAGCAGGGTGCTAAAGAGCGGCGATACGACGGCAGTACAGCGACCCATCGGGGTATACTGCAATTTACCGTGCTTGATTTCTGGTTTAGAGGCCCAGCAGATGCGTACATTATGCAGATCAACGGGGGTGCGTTCTGGATAGAAGGTGTTCGCGCTGTTAGCTATGAAGAGTCGGCCCATTGCCAGGGTATATTCGAGCAGTGCGCAAGGGACGAGGTTGTCGGCATCGTAAAAAACGATCCACTGGGGATAGCCAAGCAGAGCGGCGAAGAGTGTGCCAACGTACATACCTTCGCCTTTGCCGTTAATCACTCTGCCATCGTCGCCGAGAATGTGATGCACGCCGCTGGCGGCGAAAAACCGGGCAACCGCCTCGTCTTTTTGATGTATGACGTAGATGCTGCGGTGGTAGACAAGGTTCTCTTTCAGGTGACGCTTGAGGTACTCCATTTCTTCAAGAGGACTATTGGTAACAACAATGATGGGGCTGTTTGTAGGCAGGTACCACAGTACCCCCTGGAGCATTTCGGCACTCTCCGATTTATGGGAAATGACAAAGGCGGTGCGAGACAAGAAATAGTTGATGTCGTCTAACGTGTCAGTCTCTAAGATGTGTGAAAATTTCACGGTGTCGATGTACACGTTACTGTTTCCTTTGCACAACTAGGGGGACAATGAAAAGGTTGTAAGACGTTGGTTTGGCAGGCAGACCTCACCGTATACATAACGCAAAGACACAAGCATGGGGTTCAAGATCTTACTATTGCTATCCAGCACTGAACTCGGTTGAGGGCCGAAAAGTTGCGTTCTTAGCAAGGTTGCTTCCATAAAAAAATATAACATATTTCTTCAAGGAATGTCAAAAGGTCTTTTCATGAGTAGGACTTTTCGATAGAGCGAGCGTCATATCGAGGAACATGAGTCATCCCAAATTTCTCACGAGTCAAAGATGTATAAGAGGTAAGAGAGGATAAACGGACGCCCGCGCGGGGCCACCCACCACGTCCACCTGACCCCCGTCCCTACTATGCCACGATGCAGGATCTCGTCGTACATCGTAGGGACGGGGGCGGTGCGGATGCGGTCTGACTTTTACCCACAACTTTAGTGATACATTGGTGAGAGATTGAAAAGAGAAAAACTTCAGAAAAGAACGATTTTTAGCCTCTTGTCAAGCCACAGATCGTTGACCCAGCGTTTCTGTCGCTGAGCCACATCCAAGTCGGGCAGAAAGCGAGCTGTGGAGATACACGTCAAGCATGTTCTGCATGGCATCGAGCTTCCAAGCTCTTGCCACTATGGACAGCACTTTCTCTAGCAATCGACTTTTCTTCTATGTATTCACAATCAACGTTGTGGGTAAAAGTCAGGGATGCGGTGGGTGGCCCCGCGCGGGCGTCCGTCGTCTCCCTATTTTATCGCATTGCCGGTATTGCCTGTAGAAATTCGGGATGACTCATGTATCCACTAAAAGCCAAGAATCCGCCTGGGCGTTACGCGCACGGCGTGGGGATAGTTGGGGGCCATTGACTCCGCCGTCCAGCCCATTTCCTTGAGCAGTGCGTCATATTTTTGGGCGAAAGCGGGCAGCGTTGCCGCAATATTTACATCGTCCACCAGTTCCGCCGTGCCTTCAACGACAACGATATCATTGCCATTGTTGCTGGGATCGAGGGCCAGTGTCACGTTGGGATTCTGCTTCAGCTCGTGAACCTTCACTTTGATAGCTCGAAAAATCAGAATGGTCTCGCCATCCCACAGGAACCAGACGGGAACCGTATGAGGTCGTCCATCGGGACGCACCGTGGTTAACCAGGTAATCAGATTGTTGTTCAGACGCTCATTTACGTGAGCCGCCCGCTCGCTTGTTAAGTTCAGCACATTATGCTCCTGACTCTAGAAAATGTAGTATTTTTGTAGGGACAGCTTCAGCCCGTCCGCGCATCTTCATAGTATCATATCCCTTCGCTGTGTAAGCAAGGAAAAGGACATGGACAGGCTGATGCGGATGAACGAAATAATCTGGGAGTAAGCTGCTGACTGGCACATCGCTGCGGCTCGTGCCAGGGGGCGCGATAAAGCGGGCCTCTACAGGCTCCTGTATGTGTGCAGAAATTCCCGCCCTTTGGCTTTGCCATATTCATAGACTGAAACCATGCCCGCTTCGGTGACGGTGGTGAAATCGGTACCCATGGTGGCAAGGTTGCGGTCGGGTTGAATGATGGCAATGGGCATGCCATTCCATTCGTCGGGTATGAGGTCGGTCTGAAACATGTCGCTGTAGACAGGGCCGGGTTCACTGGCTATCGAGATGATGGTGCGATAGCCCCGACGAGCCATTTCTAACGCGGGACAGGCACAGGTGTACGAGGCGTCAATATACGGACGGTCTCCTATCCAGGCAGGGATTGTCCAGGCATGCAACATGCGCGTGGAGGCGTAAATGACGGCATCAATGTTTTCAGGAGTAAGGTGTTGTGTCTCTTCAGATGCGGCGGTATCGAAAAAGGCAGGTGCGAGATGTTCGTTGGCCCATGTGCGGTCATGGCGTGCCGCCGCCAGGAGGAGCTTGCGGCCCAATCGCCGCGCTCCATCTCCCTGCGTCAGTGCTGCACCTGCTGTTGTGCGCACAAGACTGACGGCGATGAGGAGACGCGGTAGACCGGGCTGGAAAAGGTGCTGATGTAGCTGGTGACGTGAGTCTGCGATACTGTGCAACACAACTTCGCTCATGCTGTTTCCCGGTTGCGCCAACGTGTGCAAGGCACCACGCCAGTAGCGCAGTCCTATCTCGTCGGCCTGACCGGTGGCGGCGCATATGGCGGGAAAGACGGATGAGGAAGCCGCCGCATAAGCAGCGGCACGAATTCCTCCCGCTTCGAGTGCGGACAGCACACCATGTACAAACACACCCTTGAAACCGCCCGTTGAACAGGCAATAGCAAGGGATGACGAATGTACCAGAGATACCGGGAATACAGAGGGTGACGAGGACTCAGACATTCGGTACCCAATCTTCCGCGTAGGGAATATCGGGACCCTCCTCTCCCGTAGTTGTGGGGCGGCCTGTTCCAGCATTGGGCGATGCTTCGCTGCTTGGACGCAATTGTAGCAGAGCTTCTAGCTCGGCGCGTTTATACAGGCGCTGCCGCTTGATGCCCTGTTTATAGCTTCGAAGGACACCCCGGCTGACATAGGTATAGAGGGTCGAAACCTTGATGCCCAGCAAGTGGCAGGCTTCGTTGCCATCCAGATATGTTTCGCCGTTCAGCTCAATCATTACTCATCCTCTTTATGCAAAACTTGAAACTGCACCATTATGTTTTGCTCTCTATAGAAGTGTAACATATCCGTAAAGGATTATCACTGGCTTAAGCCCTCTGGTTGGGACAATGACCGTACTATGTTCCTGCATTCCCTCTATTTTATTGCAACATATGTCCATCATAGATAGCTAGCGAGAACCAAACTTCTTTAACTGAAGTATATCCGAAATCATAAGAAAAGCATACCCTGAACGCTACCGATAATCGTGCGTAGGATTATCCTCTTTCTGGTCATATGCGCATACTTTGCAAAGAGAGAGCAAGACACATACCAACAGCCGCCCGATGGTGTGTGTCTTGCTCTCTCTTTGCTAACCTGTTCCGTTTCGACGTGGAGGAATGTAGGGATAGCTGCCCTGAATGGTGGGCATTGTTCCATTGATAAACCAGTCGCTGACGGTTGGCTCGCCCGGATTGGGCAACAGACCGGTGAGAGCGGATACCGTTCCGGTCTGGATACCGGGCGGGCGGACAAAATCACTGGCTGGATAGTTATAGTATTGCGAGGCGTACTCCGTCACGTCGTGCCAGATGAAACCGGCACCGGTAATACCAATCACATTGTTCATCGGAGTATTATCGCTATTGCCGGCCCAGACGCCGACCGCCAGATAAGGCGTGTACCCCATTGTCCAGTTGTCGCGGAAACTATCAGTCGTGCCAGTTTTCGCGGCGGCAGGCCGGTCAAGTTCGAGTGGGTTGCCGGGCGAGAACTCGTAATAGCGGGCAACCTTATCAGAAAGCACACTGTTTATGAGGAATGCGACTTGAGGACTGATTGCGCGATACCCTTGTGGATGCGAGGCATCATAATGGTACAAGGTTTGTCCCTGGCTATTGGTGATTTCCAGAATGGAGGTTGGTGGCACGCGCACCCCCTGGTTGGCGAAGGTTGCGTAGGCGCTGGTCATATGCAAAAGCGATATGCCGGTGGTGCCAAGAGCCATTGAAGGGCCAAATGCACTCGTCGGTTGGCTTGAAACTTCCGTCAAGCCAAGCCGTCCGGCCATAATTTGCACATTTTTGATGCCGGTATATTCAATCGTATCTACTGCCGGAATATTGATGGAGTTCGCGGTCGCGTTGCGAATGGTCATAGGGAAGCCATTCAAGAAGACGTTGCCATAGTTGTTAGGCGAGTAGTAGGGTGGGCCATTGCCGGGATAGACCGTCTTGTGATTTCCCAGTACCATCGCAGGGTACCAGCCCATCTGAAAGGCTGTGGCGTAGACAACGGGCTTGAACGCCGAACCAGTCTGGCGTGGAGCAATCGCCGCGTTAAACTGACCGCGTACCGCGGGGCTGTTGTTGTTGAAATCGGCACTGCCATCCATTGCCAGAATCTCGCCATTGGAGGGACTCATGACGACAACGGCGGCATTATTGACATTGTGTTCGATATTGAGCGGACCACTACAGCCGAGATACGTGGTACATTGTGGCTTATAGAGATTGTCATAGGTGATTTGCTCAACCTTTTTCTCCAGGTTGAGGTCAAGCGTAGTGTAGATGTTGTAGCCGCCATTCAGCAGGTTCTGGGCCCCCAATAAGGGAACCAGCACCTGGTCAATGACGTAGCGCACGAAATGTGGCGCTTGAATGCCCTGGAGGTTGGCATAGGATTTGAACTTGAACTTTGCGGTTTCTGTTATCGCACTCTGCTCTTGCTGCGCTGTAATCATGTGCAGCTGCACCATCTGGTCCAGTACAAGCTTCTGTCGTTGCATGGCAGCAGGTTTGTTGATGATGGGGTCATAGTACGATGGACTTTGCGGCAGACCGGCGAGCATGGATGCCTGGGCGAGGTCAAGTTGTGCGACGGCAGGAATGCACGCGGTGTGGGAACATTTTGGCTGGATATTGTAGTAGTCCTGGGCAGCCGCCTCAACGCCGTAGTTCAAGTCGCCGTAGTAGATGGTGTTCAGGTACATCTCCATGATTTTCCACTTGGGATATTGCTGGGCCAGTCCGTAGGCCAACATCACCTCTTCCCCCTTGACCTGGAAGGTACGATCTTGATTGGCAAAAATCTGGTTTTTTACCACCTCCTCAGTGATGGTACTCCCACCCTCAACGATGCCGTGACTCTGGATGTCGGCGATAGCTGCGCGGGCGAAGCTCTGAATATCTACCCCGTCATTCGTCCAGAAGGTATGGTCTTCGGCGGCGATAGATGCATTCACGAGCAAGGGCGAGATGGAATTATAATCCACATAGGTACGCCGCCCGTACCCATCCTGCTGATTGTACAGCTGGTACAGTAGTTTGCCGTTGCGGTCATAAATATGTGTGGTTTGAAAGAGTGAATGGGTCGCGATATTATTTAAAAGTGGCAACTGCGATTGATAATAGGCATAAGCCCCGCCAGCGCCTGACGAAAGGAAGATGGTGAATAACACCATCAACACTGCCGCCGCGATGAGGAGGCGCATGCTCCAATTTTTACTGGTACGTTCATAGCGCCGTTTACGCATGAGCAGGCGATTGAGGCGAGCGCGTTTCTGGGCGTATAGCTCTGTCTCCGGCGATATCACTTCCCTGGAAGTCGAAGGAAGTGGTGTCATATCATTGCTCAACTGTGGTGATAGAGCGCCAACTTTAGCTGTTGCACCGGTTCCATCTGCTGTAATGAATGTGTCAGATGAAGCGGGCGTATCCGTATGATTTCCATTCTGCCCATTTAACGGGGCTAACGATTTTTTTGCTTGATGATTATTCGTTTCTTCATCCAGAGACATGCTGTATCCTTCCTTGAAGGTGCGGAAATAACGTATTCAATTTACATAACTTCTACATGAGTAGGGACAAGTGAGAGTCAGGGTACCCTGGCCCCCACTTGCCCCGACAATACCTGTTAACTGGTAGTAACCACTTATTGTAACGCATGGTTGACCCCTGGGGTTTCGCCTCGGTACCATTTTTGGCATATCTATTTCGGTCAGTCGGTAAGAGTTCACGATAAAATGCCGGGGAGGGATGTTTTTACGCAACGAAATTGTTCTCAATGGTGTACAATAGAACCCGTAGTATCCTTATGATGCAACCAATATAGCGCTATAACGTATATCTCTATGAAGGTTCCATCAGCTACCCCGGGTGGGGTAAGGAGTTTATACAATGAGTCAGCAAGAAATCATGCCAGAGCCCCAGTCCAATGAGTCTAAGCAGGCAAATGCAGGCCAGCCTAGTCATGAAGAAGATATATATGCAGCGCAACCGTATTACTGGTCAACACAACCAAAAGAAGAACCGGCTTCGGGCCACGATGATTCGTTGACGCAGAATGACTATGCAAGCGGCTACCAGCCGCAAAATGAGACGGTATATAGCTATCCAGAGAACAGCAATAACAGTAGCGCGAAAGCAACCGCTGATTTTTCGCAGTCACAAGGCCAACAACAACAGCGTCAGCAGCAACAATTTCAGAGTCAGCAAGCCCGTAGTCCATACGCGCCCGACGGCGACTCTTTCGAGACCGGGTACAACCCGTACAATTCTTACAACTCGTATAATGCCGATAATGGCTCGAGGATGCAGCAGAGCGTACCTCCCTGGGCGCACCCGCAGCGCAGTAGAGGCAGTTTCCGCTGGTTCTGGCTCGTTTTGCTCGCGTTTATGTTCATAAGCCCGCTTTTTCGCTTAATCGGAGCGGCGTTTTTCTTCCTGTTCCCGCTATTGTTCATCGGCCTGATTGTCTTCGCCTCAGTCGTATTCTGGTCAACAATCGGCTCACGGCGTCCACGCGGTCCCGGCGGCCATGGTGGTTATAATGGTTGGCGCGGCCCCTGGGGTTGGTAAAACGTTATAGCATGAAAATCGGTGTGGCACTGCCAGTGACAGTGCTACACCGATTTTCATGTTATAATACACGCCAGAATATATGCAGGAGATACATAGAACAATTGGCTAACAATAAAGAACAAATCCCCGCTGATACGCACGCAATACAATCCGTGATAGATCTGGTTGATTTAACCGATGTACAGGAGTTACGCAACTTGCTGTACGCGCACAATATGCGCCCCAGTAAAGCGTTTGGACAGAACTTCCTGGTAGATCGCTCGGTACTGATGCGTATCGTGGAGGCGGCTGAGATTACTGAAAGCGACGCGATACTGGAAGTTGGCGCGGGTACCGGTGTGTTGACGCGAGAACTGGCGCAGCGAGCGCGGCGTGTTGTCGCGGTTGAACTGGAGCGCGATATGCTGTCATTGCTGGCGAAGACGACGCAACGCTATACGAACGTCGAACTGATGGCACGCAATCTGCTGTTTCTCAATCCAGTTGAGGTTTTTGGTCATACGCCGTATAAATTAGTGGCGAATCTACCGTACTATATCACCGCGCCAACGTTCCGCCATTTCCTTGAGAGCGAGAATCCTCCGCGGTGTATTGTGGTCATGGTGCAGCAAGAGGTGGCGCAGCGTATCGTAGCCGCTCCCGGCGATTTAAGTCTACTGGCGGTCAGTGTGCAGTTCTATGGCCGCCCGCGCATCATCGCGCCCGTGCCAGCGCGTGCCTTCTATCCCGCTCCCAAAGTGGACTCGGCTATTTTGCGCATTGACGTAAATCCCCAGGCGCTGCTCGCTCGTGAGGAACGTGACGGCTTCTTCCGCGTGGTGCAAGCCGGCTTCTCCGAAAAGCGCAAGCAAGTACACAACGCACTCTCACGCGGCCTGCACCGCAAAGACGAAGAAGTGCGGGCATGGCTGGCAATCGCCAACATAGAACCCAGTCGTCGTGCTGAAACGCTCAGTATTGAAGAGTGGTTACGGGTGTGGGAAGTCGTTGAGCAAAATAAATCTCAGGAAGCACAACAATAACCGCCTTCACAAGGCGGTTATTGTTGTGCTTCCTGGAATTACCGATCGTAATACAAAATGCGCCCGCAGTTGGAGCAGGTTTGCAGGTCGCTGTTGATACGGACGCGCTGTAGCTCGCTGGGTGTGAGAATGACGCGGCACCATTGACACGAACTTTGCTCGACTTTGGAGACTGCACGTCCCTGTTTAGTGCGGCGCATCACCTCGTAACGACTGAGAAGCGCGGCATCTATGCCACTGGCAAACGCCGTTCGTTTCGTCTGCGCCTCCTGTTTGTGAGCTTCAAGCTGCTCGCGGTGCAGGATCATCGCGGCATTTTCTTGCTGCCACGTTTCCTCAGCCTTTTGCAGGGCAGTGGCTTTGCGTTGCGCCGTCTCTTGCAATGCCTCGGTAGTCTCAATAATTTCCAGCACGCGATCTTCCTGGCGGTTCTGCTGCGCCTGCAATCGCTGCACCTCCTGTTGCAGTGAGGCGAGTTCTTTCGGGTTCGAGACAGTGCCGTTGTAGAGGCGTTGTTCCTGTGTGCTGATGCGGCGACTCAGGTCTTCAAGCGTCCACTCAGCCTCTTTCTGTGCTTGCTGGCCTGCGCGTAATTGTTGTTGTGCGCTCGTATGTTCAGTACGCGCTTTCTGAAGTGTTGCATTGTCCTGTAACGAGTTGCTTAACGACTGCTGTTCGGTCGTTAAACGGTCAAGCTCAAGGTCAATTTGCTGCAACTGGTAAAGGGCTGCGGCGATTTGTGTCGCGCTCATCGGTGGTTGATGCTCCTTTCCGAGCCTACGACATGGGAATGTTGGGGTTGGATTTCTATTGTACCCCGTAGGTATGGGAAGAGCAAGGGGCAATACCGTTAAAAAACAGAGAATACCCAATTCATGATAGAACCCGTGTGGTTGTCCGTCGTCCTCATACGCTTTTCCTAATTAATCGTCAGCGCGATATTGACCGTAGTAGCGTTGCCACCGGATGAGGTAATCATTACCGAAGCCGAATAAGAGCCACTACTCATACCGGTCACATCCACACTGAACGTGACGAGTTCAGAGGAACCGGAAGGAATAGTGCCACTGGTCGGGCTGAGCGAGACCCAGGATTGAGAGGGCGAGCCTGCTGACCAGGAACCATCGCCGCCGCTATTGGTTAGCGTAATAATCTGTGGTGGTGGGTTGACCCCAGCGGTTGTCGTAAAAGAGAGCGAGTCGGTATCGAGCTTCATTGAAAATGGCGCGACGTTGATGGTGATGGTCACCGTCGCCGGACTTCCACTGACAGTATTGCCAGTAAGAGGATCAATCGCGCTGACTGTAACGCTGGTGTTGTAAGTTGAGCCGCCAGACAGACCTGTCGCGTCCACAATGACATTGACGGCGCTGTTCGTATCCCCCGCTAATCCGTTGCCGGAGGAGGCTGAGAGGGATACAAAGCTGGGAGCGCCGGGGTCGAGCGCCGCTGTCCAGTTGAGCGGCTCCCCGCCGGTGTTGGCAATGGTAAAGGGGAGCGTATTGATGCCTGTTGTGACGTTAAATGTGAGCGAGGCGGGCGAAACGGCGAGAACCGGAGGTGCAAGCACGTTCAGCATAATGGCGACCGTTTGCGGGCTGTTCACGATAGAGATGCCGCTGTCTACAGCCGCGATAGAGATGGTGCCGCTATATTGTCCAGGGGCAAGCGAGGACGAAGTGACCGTCACCGTAAAGGTTGTTGATCCCTGGGTGATATTCACCGAACCGGGCGAAACGGCTAGCCAACTGCCTCCAGTTGCTGTAGCGGTCAGTGTGACGTTACCAGTACAGCTGCCGGTAATGCCGATGGTGAAAGTTTGCGTAGCAGGATTTATTCCCGCCTCGGCGTTGAAGGTTTCTGCGGACGGTGAAGGCACTTGCAGTGAGCATGGCGGTTGTACGGTAAGCGTAACGGCCACAGTCTGCGGTGTGCCAATCTGCTGCCCGTTAACGCTATCGGTCGCCGTGATCGTGACGGTGCCGCTATATGTCTGTGGGTGCAATCCAGCCAGAAGGACGCCGATACTGGTTGTGGCGCTGGAGTTGAGATGAAGGCTGCCTGTCGTGGGTGAAACTGCTAACCATGCGCTACTTGTCGAGGCCGTCCACGTGAGCGTGTGCAGGCATGTACCGCTCGCGTTGATACGTGCGTTCTGCGTTGGTGGATTGGGCTGTCCCACAACTCCTGTGAAGCTAAGCGCGGCGGGTGTCACAGCAATCGTGCATGGCGGTTGCACGGTAAAGCTCACAGGTATTGTTTGTGGGCTGCCGCTCGCAGTGTGGCCTGAGCTATCTGTGCCACTGATGGTTATAGTACCCATGTACGTGCCGGGCGTCAGCCCCGATAGCCACGCTGCGCTCACGCTGATAGGGGCTGATTGGTTTCCAGAGAGCGTGCCATTAGTGGGAGCAATAGTCAACCACGTGCCGCCGATGCTGGTGGTGGCACTTGCCTGCCAGGAGAGCGTGCCGCCGCCGGTATTGGAGACCGTGAGCGTTTGCGTGGACGGATTCGTTTGCCCGGCAACGGTGCTAAAAGACAGCGTGGTCGGGCTGGCTGACATCAGTGGTGTCGTAGCTTGTGCCAGGATGAGACTCACGAACAGCGTTTGTGTCCCCGGCTTAGAATTGAAAATGATGGTGCCGGTGTAAATACCGGGTGTCAGACCGGTTGTGCTGACGGCTATCGCTGCATGCTCAGGCGTGGTGCCGCTCGTCGTGCCAATGCTGAGCCAGGACCCGCCGTTGGCTGTTGTAGCCGATGCGTTCCACCGAATGGGAGATGTGCATTCCTGTGTCGTGGTCAAACTGACCAGCTTGGTTGCAGGCCCAGGTTGCTGGTAGACGCCCGCGAACGACAGGTTGCCGGGAGATACCTGCAAAGAGCATTGTGGCACAATCGTCAGGCTAAAGTAGACACCTTGCGGGCTATCTTTCGTGGTCGGCGTTCCCACGCCGGTGAAATTGACCCAGCCATCATAAAATCCCGGTAATAACGTGCTGGTGTTGACGCCAATAATCACGGACTGGCTATTCCCTACCGCTAGACTGCCGAACGTGGGCGAGACCGTGAGCCAACCGTTGCCTCCATTTGTTGTCGCGCTCCATTGCAGAGGCTGCGTACCGGGATTGCTGACTGTCACCACCTGTGCGGGTGGACTGGCAGCGCCGTCGCCGCCGCTGAAGGCCAGCAAGGGCGGTGTCAATTGCAACACGGACGCGTTGCCGGGAACCAGCAAGCCTGTTTTCATTGTGACGGGTAAGGTATATTGCCCTGTACTGGCCGTGAAAATCACTTTCGCGCCGTATGCTCCAGGTTTCAGATTTGCACGGTCAACCGCGACCATCACCTTCTGTGTTTGACCGGCGGAAAATGTGCCGCTCGTAGGACTGAGCATGAGCCATGACTGCGTGGTCGCGGTTTGCCACGTGACTTGCCCGCCGCCGCTATTGCTCAACGTGATTTGTCTAAAGCTATTGGTCGCCTGATCGCCTGAACCAAAATCGAGGCTGCCGGTTGATAGCAAGAGGTGCGGCGGTCGCTGCGAGGGACTCTGGCCCGTCGCTATGATCGTGAAGCTCGCGGTTTTGTGTAATGTGGCATCTTCGGCGTGAATGAGATGTGAACCTGCTTGCCAGTTGGGTGTAACCAGTACTGTGTCGGTAAAACTGCCGCTCGCGTTCGCGCTGATGATGCTCCTGCCACTGGTATCCTGCATGGGTATACTGGCATCACGGCTCAGGCCGATGTGTCCGTGTGGTGTGAAGTACGAACCATGCAGGGTAATCGTCGCGCCGAGAACGACGGTCGTCGGTGTAACTTGCAACGTCATTTGTGTGTTCTGGGGCTGTGTGCCGCGCCCAAATGTGGCGAAGATGCCGAAAAAGCCGCCCATGACAATTGCCGCGATGAGCAACATGCTGATCCAGAAAAACAGTGCCGGTGGAATAGAGCGCACTTTCTTGTATAGTGGAGCGGGTGTCATGCGCTGTCCGGTAAGTGTTTCCTCCTTTGGACGTGGTGTGGGCGTTGGTCGCAAGGGACGCGCCTCAAGGACTTTATGCCAGTTGCTGCCCTGCTTTATAAAAGTGTCGTCATCAACCTCTGTCAGGGAAGCGTGGGCAGCGTGGGAGCCAGGTTCCAGTGGTATAGTACTTTCGTCTACCACCGCGGAAACGTTGTTTTTGCTCCGGCGCAGTGTAATCGTATTGTCATCCGGCGCATTTGCAGCAAGCGGCGGTGATGATTTTCGTCCTATCTTGACCGTTTCCGCGTTGTCGCCCAATGGCTGTGTATCAATAGTGTTGCCCAGGGAGAAAAAGCGGGGTATGCGAAAGAGGCGGGGACGCACCATACGTACAGTCGTACTTGTCTCCGACACTTTGAACATGTATCCACAGGATGCGCAATACGTAGCATCCCCCGGTAATTGCCCGTCGCATTGCGGGCAGCGTATTGCTCTCACATTGTTTCCCCCGTGGGGCGCGGTTTTCTTCAATCATACCTTTTTAAGTGTAGGAAAAAAATGACGAAAAGTCAACTCTACAAGGCAATCATGCAATCAGACAATCTGTGCAGTTCGTTTTTTGCATAGCCAGGGCACCCGCAAGGGGAATGCCCCTACTATACACCATTGCCCGTACTACATGTATAGTAGGGGCATTCCCCTTGCGGGTGCCCTGGCTATGCAAAAAACGAATTTTTACAAAATTATAAAAATTCATCAAAAACCCCTTGACAGTATGCAAAGGGAGTGTTATCATCTCACTTGCGCCCGACTAAATAACGGACGAGCGCACCAGATGCGGAAGCATCAGAGTTGTACTTGAACAACTGAAGAGTGGTAAGGAACATACAAATATAATTAGTAATAGTCAGTAAACCTGTTAATTCAGAGATAAGCTTGTTTATCGTAGCTCAAAAGCTACATACGAATGAAGATTGAGTCTCCGCGAATGTGAGAGATTCGAGATAAATTTGGATGGCGAGTTTGATCCTGGCTCAGGATAAACGCTGGCGGCGTGCCTAACACATGCAAGTCGAACGCTCTTTCTGTCCGTAAGGAGAGAGAGGGAGTGGCGGACGGGTGAGGAACACGTGGGCG
>Ga0307372_10000937_pt1 | contig 51107 bp, 48 predicted proteins | sample OX1MG_FD_202533 | JGI IMG/M metagenome (GOLD analysis project Ga0307372, IMG submission 202533) | Soil microbial communities from Risofladan, Vaasa, Finland - OX-1 | ecosystem: Environmental > Terrestrial > Soil > Coastal area > Acid sulfate soil | place: Finland: Risofladan, Vaasa | collected...
CTTCGACCTGGTCGAGATCCACGGCGCGCACGGCTTCCTGATCCACGAGTTCCTCTCGCCCGCGGCCAACCGCAGGACCGACGAGTACGGCGGCAGCCTGGAAAACCGCATGCGCTTCGCGATCGAGGTCTGCGAGAGCGTGCGCGCGAGCTGGCCGCAGGACAAGCCTCTGTTCATGCGCCTGTCGGTGGACGACGGCGCGGGCTGGGGGCCGGCCGAGAGCGTCGCGCTCGCCAAGGTGCTCAAGACCAGGGGCGTGGACGTGATCGACTGCTCGGGCGGGGGCATCCTCGCCGGGCCGGTGCCGAGGGCGCCGCTCGGCTACGGCTACCAGGTGCCCTACGCCGAGAAGGTGAAGCGCGAGGCGGGCATCGCCAGCATGGCGGTGGGCCTGATCGTGCGCGCCGAGCAGGCCGAGGCGATCCTGCGGGAAGGCCGCGCCGACCTGGTCGCGCTCGCGCGCGAGATGCTCTACAACCCGAACTGGGCGATGGACGCGGCGCAAAAGCTCGGCGTCGATCCCGGGTTCGCGCTGGTGCCGCCGCCTTACCGCTGGTGGCTCGCCAAGCGCGCGGCCGCGGTGCCCGGCGTGCGGCCCTCCACCTTCGCCGCGCAGGCGCAGGAAAAAGCGGCCTGAGCGGGGCGCGCGCTACTTCTCGCGCTTCGCCTTCAGCAGCTCGGCGAGCCCCTCGAGCGGCCGGTGCGTCGAGGGCGGCTTGTTCGCCTCGCCGCCGCCGCCCGCCTTCGCGTCCTCCACCCGGGCGTGCTCGTTCTCGTGGCAGTAGATGCACAGCAGCTCCCAGTTCGAGCCGTCGGCCGGGTTGCGGTGGTGGTCGCCGTCCTTGTGGTGCACCGTCAGCTCGCGCAGCCGCGAGGCCGGGAACTCGCGCGCGCAGCGCGTGCAGATCCAGGGCAGGATCCTGAGCGCCCGCTCGCGGTAGGACTGGTCCGGGGGAACGGGGGGCATGGGGGGGATTATGATGCGCCGGCGGCCCATTATGTGAAGGAGCAGAGCATGACCCTCGTCCCGGATCTCGCAGGCCGCGTCGCGCTGGTGACCGGCGCCTCGCGCGGCATCGGCAGATCGATCGCGCTCGCGCTCGCCGAGGCCGGCGCCGACGTGGCGGTGAACTACCACGCGCGCGCGGCCGAGGCGGAGACGGTGGCCGCCGCGATCCGCGCGCTCGGGCGGCGCAGCGTCGCGCTCGGCGCCGACGTGTCCAACGGCGACGAGGTCGCGCGCCTGGTGGCCGACGCGCAGGACGCGCTCGGGCCGGTCGACGTGCTGGTGAACAACGCCGGCATGGCGCTGCGCCGCGGGCTCGAAGCGCTGACCGAAGCCAACTTCGACCGCACCATCGCGGTCAACCTCAAGTCGGCGTTCCTGTGCACGCAGGCGGTGTGGCCGGGCATGCGTGCGCGCGGCTGGGGGCGCATCGTCAACATCAGCTCGGGCGCCGCGCGCGGCGCGGGGGTGGTCGGAGTGCACTACAACGCCTCGAAAGCCGGCATGGAAGGGCTCACGCGCGGCTACGCGGCGCGCCTGGTGAAGGACGGCATCACGGTCAACGCGGTCGCCCCCTCGCAGATCGACACCGAGATGACCGCGGCCGGCCGCGCCGAAGCGGCGGCGCGCATCCCGGTCGGGCGGATGGGCACCGGCGAAGAAGTCGCCGCGGCGGTGCTGATGGTGATCGGCAACGCCTACATGACCGGCACCACCGTGCAGGTGAACGGCGGGCTGCACTTCAATTGAGCGACTCGAGCAGGCCGGGCGCGCTACCCGAGGAGATCCGGCGCGCGATCTCGAGGGCGGACGTCACCGCCCTGCCGATCCGGCGCTGGGAGGGCGAGGTCGACCTGGTGGCGAGCCCCGAGGGGCTCGCGCGCGCGATGGCCGACATCCGAGCCGAGCGCGTGGTCGGCTTCGACACCGAGACGCGCCCGGCCTTCAGGAAGGGCGAGCATCACCTGCCCGCGCTCGCGCAGGTCGCCACCTGGCGCGCGGTGTACCTGTTCCAGCTCAAGCGCACCGACTGCTCTGCGGCGCTCGCCGAGCTGCTCGGCTCGGCCGGCATCGTCAAGGCGGGCGTGGCGCTCGCGCACGACCTGCGCGAGCTGAAGCGGCTGTTTCCCTTCGAGCACGCCGCGGTGCTCGACGCGGGCGCGGTGGCGCGGCGCCACGGCCTCGAGCAAAGCGGCGTGCGCAACCTGGCCGCGATCTTCCTCGGCTTTCGCATCCCGAAGGGCGCCAAGACCTCGAACTGGGCCGCGCCGCAGCTCTCGCCGCAGCAGATCGCCTACGCCGCGACCGACGCCTGGGCCTGCCGCGAGCTATACCTGTGCTTCGAGCGGCTGGGGCTGCTCGGCGCGCGCTCCGATTTCGTCCACCTCGGGAAGCCGGCATGACGCTCGGGCGGCGCATGGTGGTCGACGGGGGCAGCGCGCGAAGTAGGGGGCTGGGCGGGTAGCTTGGCGCGCGCCCGCGAAGTCGTGCCCCGCCTGAATGATGCTAGAGTAAACACATGCTGGATTGGAGCACCTGCGACGCCGTCGAACGCGATTCCGCGAAGCTCAGCGGGGCGTGGGTGTTTCGGGGCACACGGGTGCCGGTGAGCGCGCTGTTCGAGAACCTCGAGAGCGGCGCCACCCTCGACCAGTTCCTGCAGTGGTTCCCAGGCGTCGCGCGCGCGCAGGTGGAAGCCGTGCTCGAGCACGCGGCGCGCAGCCTTCAGGCGGCGTAAGCACGCGCCTTCGGCCGCGTGCGCATCCTCTTCGATCAGGGCGTCCCGGTCCCGCTTCGGGAGCATCTCCCCGGGCACGTGGTCCAGACTGCCTACGAGCTCGGTTGGTCGGCGCTCCGCAATGGCGACCTCCTCGCCAGGGCGGAGCGGCAGTTCGACGCGCTCGTGACGACCGATCGGAACCTTCGCTACCAGCAGAACCTGGCCGGCCGGCGCCTTGCGATCCTGGTTTTGCCCACCACCAGGTGGCCGCGGCTGCAGGTGGCAGCGGCCCGCATTTCATCGGCGGTGGGATCCCTCGAAGGTGGGCGCTACGTGGAGCTCGTGCTCGAGCCCGGCAGCTGAGCGATGCCGCCCCCGCATGCAGTCAGTCCACGTCGAAACGGAGCTGCTTCAGATCGGCGGAAGGCACGCGCTGCCTGAGCCGCAGGATCTCGATGCCGACGACCTGCTTGTCCGCGCTGAAGTCGAGCACGATCCCGGGCTGCACCTCCTGGAATTCGACGATCTTCGACTCGTCGAGGCGCAAGTAAAGCGCGTCGGCATGTTCGTCGTAACGCATTCTCATGACTTGCCTCTCTCGCCGCGATCGAAGAAAGCGGTCACGATCCGCCAAGGATCGGCGCTGTCATTGTAAACACAGCGTCTTAAGTAATGCAGCATAGTCGGCGCAACACGTTGTTTAGTCGGCGCCAGAGATTGTTGGCGGGGGGTAAGAATCCGCTGCGAATCGATGGCGAAAAAGCGCGGCTTGCAGCCGCGTTTTACGCGACGTCAACATTCCTCATTGCTTTTTTGGCGCGCCATTTGCACGCGATGGCCCTGAAAGATCGAAGATCGCTTGCAAGAGAAGGAAACCGGCGGCGTGATGCAAGTATATTCGGTGGCTGAAAAATGCGTACCCCCAGAAAGACGCGGATTTCGATCCCCGTTAACACTCCTCCCCGGAGACGCAAACCTCGGGCGTGTACGAACCTCCCCCAAGCCTATTCTTTGCGCTTAGGACTGTCCTACGCCGGCCTACGCGGCTCCCGCACGCACTAATGGCCAGGTAGCACCGAGAAGCCCCCTCCCGGCCAGTGCCGCCGGCGAGGCGCGTGGAGACATCGTGCAGACGGTGGTGCGTGCGGCGGCCCGCACGCAGTTCCTAGCCGTGCCCCACATGAACCTCGTCGCTACCAATTGCCGCGGCGCTCGGGGATGTCCCAGGACTGTTGCGTAAGGCAAAGGCTGTTCCGTGACGCATTATGCGCGCGGAGACGCCGGATACCGGTTTCACGCGAAGTCCCCAGGTAGCGCGGGCTGTTTAGGAATAGCAGGCGCAGTTGTTGAGCATTGCGACGCAGGAACGCGGCCAGGAGGGTCGCGTGATGATAGCGGGCATTGTCGAGTACGACGATCATTCGACGTCCAGGCGTTTGTTGGCGCCGTAGTCGCTTGAGGAAGTTCTGAAACGTTACGGCGTTGAAGATCGGGCACATCATGCGTACAAACTGCCCGGTGCTCAAGCTGACAGCGCCAAAGCAAGCCACGGACTTGCGAGTTGGCGCGTGCTGCAGGATGGGATCTTTAATTTCCGGCGGTACCCCCATACGGCAGCGCGAACCATGTTGCTGGAAGTGGCATTCATCAAGACTCCCGAGCTCGAGGTCGTGGCGTCGAGCCAGGCGATGGAGTTTTTTTTACAGCCGCGACTTTCAGCGGATCAGATTGAGCGACTTGGGGCCGCGGCTTGCGTAGCCGAAAGCCCATTTGTCGGAACAGTCGCTGACATTGCCGCACACCCAGGTCCACCCCATAGCGCCGGCGCAGATGCTCGGACAACACCGGCCCGTCCCAGAGCGTGGCAGCCAAGCCAAAGTCTCGCGGTGTCTTGCGCAGATCGCCCTGCAACCGACGCCAATCCTTGGCCTCGAGCGTGCGCGGACGTCCCGCTCGCTCGCCTTCCCGAAGTGCGTCCAAACCGCCTTCTTCGAAGCGACTCACCCAGCGCTGCACGGTCGTGCCGTTCTCGCCGAACAGTTCGGCGACCTCGCGGCAGGACTGCCCAGCCGTCACCAGTAGCAATCCATGCAGTCGATGGTCGTAACGCGATTCCTCGCTACGCCCGATCTCCTGCTGAATCGCTATTCGCATCACCTCGGCATCCTCGATCTGCAGCTTGCGCATCGCCTTACTCCCAGAGAAAAGAGCGATGCAATGAAACCACTATGCTGCAGTATTTATGTCGTCGCGTTTAGATCCACCGCGATACGCACACCGAACGCGGTTGCGGTCCCAGTCTGCGGCGCGATCTGCCGCACCGGACCGGCCGGCGCGCTAGACTGGCGGCCGCAGCCCGGTCCCGCCGCTTCTTCCGGAAAGCCGCTACACCAATGAAGAACTCGATCGACGCCCTTCTCTCGCGCGCAGTCCAGGCCGGCGACGTCCCCGGCGTGGCCGCGATGCTCACCGATCGCGACGGCACGCTCTACGAAGGCGCGTTCGGCGTGCGCGTGCTCGGCGAGGAAGCGCCGATGACACCCGACACGGTCGGCTGGATCGCCTCGATGACCAAGGCGATCACCGCGGCGGGGGCGATGCAGCTCGTCGAGCGCGGCGCGCTCGAGCTCGACCGCCCGGCGAGCGAATGGGTGCCCGGGATCGCCCAGGCGCGGGTGCTCGAGGGCTTCGCCGAAGACGGAGCTCCGCGCACGCGGGCGCCCAAGCGCCCGATCACCCTGCGCCACCTGCTCACCCACACCGCGGGCTACGGTTACGAGATCTGGAGCCCGGAGCTGCAGCGCTACCTGCAGGCTACCGGCCTGCCCGGCGCCGGCTCGTGCGAGCACCGCTCGCTCGAGGCGCCGCTCCTGTTCGATCCGGGCGAGCGCTGGAACTACGGCATCAATCTCGAGTGGGCGGGCAAGATGATCGAGGCCGCGAGCGGCATGACGCTCGGGGCCTATCTCGCCGAGAACCTGTTCGCGCCGCTCGGCATGGACAGCACCGCGTTCCGGATCACGCCCGCGATGCGCGCGCGCCTGGCCAAGGTCCACCAGCGCGACGCGCGCGGCGCGCTCGCGCCGACCGAGCGCGGCGAGCGCCAGGACCCGCAGTTCGAGCGCGGCGGCGGCGGGCTGTATTCCAGCGCGCGCGATTACCTCAGGTTCGTGCGCATGATCCTCGCGCGCGGCGCGGGCGAGCGCGGACGCGTGCTGGCGCCCGAAACCGTCGGGCTGATGGCGCGCAACCACCTGGGCGAGACGCGCGTGAGCGCGCTGAAGAGCGCGCTGCCCGCGGTCTCGAACGACGCCGAATTCTTCCCCGGCGTGCCGAAAGGCTGGGGCCTGTCGTTCCAGATCAACGAGGCGCCGGCGCCCACCGGCCGCCCCGCGGGCACGCTGATGTGGGCGGGGCTCGCCAACTCGTACTACTGGATCGACCCGCGCAACGGCATCGGCGGGGTCTATCTTACCCAGATCCTGCCCTTCGCCGACGTGAAGTCCCTGCCGCTCTACTACGCCTTCGAGAGCGCGGCCTACCACGCGCTGCGCTAGGCTGCGGCCCCCCCAGGAAGCGCGGCGTCCGGTAATCCGGGCGCCCGCAAATGCGTTCTTCGAGCGGAGAGTCTTCGACAGGAATGCAATGCCCGAACTCAGCCGGTTCCTCGGGATTGTGGTCACCTTGTACTTCAACGACCACAATCCGCCGCATTTTCACGTGCGCTACGAACAGTTTCGGGCGATTCTCGGAATGGATCCGCTGCAGTTGCGTGACGGCGAGCTGCCGCCTCGCGTCCTGGGGCTGGTGATCGAGTGGGCGGAAATGCATCAGGCCGAACTGCTGCAAAACTGGACAAGCCTGGCGACTACCGGTACGTTCAAGCGCATCGCCCCGCTGGTATGAGGAAGCCGGCCATGATCTGGGTCACCGATGCCATAGCCCGGCCCGACTATCGCCTGTGGGTCCGTTTCTCCGACGGCACCGCAGGTGAAGTGGATCTGAAGGGCTTCATCGAAGGCGACTCGCGCCCGATCGTCGCCGCGCTGCGCGCCCCCGACGCATTCGCCGCGCTGCGCGTGGACATGGACAGCGTCGTCTGGGACAACGGCTTCGATCTGGCCCCGGAGTTCCTCTACGAGAAGGTGCGGGCGCACGCCTCGGCTTGACCGGCCCCGGGGCCGGCATCGCACAGCAGGCGTTTTGTCACCCGACGATCAAGACCCGAGGCCCCCATGCTCCCACCGCTCCAGAGCGCAGCGCACATCTCCTACCGCGAATCGGGACGGCGCGAAGCGCCCGCGCTCGTGCTGCTGCACGGCATCGGCTCGACCTCGGCCGGCTGGCGGCTGCAGTACGCGCCGCTCGGCGAGCACTTCCGGGTCGTCGCCTGGGACGCGCCGGGCTACGGCGAGAGCCGCCCGCTGCCCGAGGAGTCCCCGAGCGTGCAGGCCTACGCCGAGGCGCTCGCGCGGCTGCTCGACGCCCTGCACATCGGGCGCGCGCTCGTGGCATCCAACTCCTGGGGCACGCCCACGGCGGTGGGATTCGCGCGCCTGTATCCGCGGCGCGTGCGCGGCCTGGTGCTCGGCGGGCCGGCGGCCGGCATGGCCATGCTGAGCCCCGAGGAGCGCGCGAAGGCGGTCGCCGCGCGCGTGGAGCGCATCACCCGGCTCGGGCCCGAGAAGATGCGCGACGAGGACGCCGCGCGGCTGGTCGCCCCCGGCGCGAGCGCCGAGGTGCTCGCCTGGATCCGCAGCCCGGCGGGGGTGACGGTGGCAGGCTATGCGCAGGCCGCGCGCATGCTCGGCGCGGCCGACGTGGTACGCGAGATCGCCAAGGTGCGCTGCGCGGTCACGGTGGTCTCGGGCGAGAAGGACATCGTTACCCCGCCCGCGCTGCACGCCAGGCCGATCGCCGCGGCGGCGCCGCGGGCGCGCTTGGAGTCCGTGCCCGAGTGCGGACACCTGCCGCACCTCGAGCGCCCCGAGCGCTTCAACGCGCTGGTGCTCGAGATGCTGCGCGCGCTGCCGGCAGCGGGATGATCGCGCAGCACACGCTATCCTTTCGCACCCGCGGCCGAGGCACGACCGATGTCACCCGCGAGGTCGCGCGCGTGCTCGCCGAGAGCAGCATCCGCACGGGCACCTGCACGCTGTTCCTGCAGCACACCAGCGCTTCGCTCATCCTGTGCGAAAACGCCGATCCTGCGGTGCGCCGGGACCTCGAGACGCTGTTCGCGCGCCTCGCCCCGGACGGCGACCCGGCCTGGCGGCACGACACCGAGGGACCGGACGACATGGCCGCGCACGCGCGCTCGGTACTCACCTCCAACTCGATCGTCGTGCCGGTCGCCGAGGGATGCCTCATGCTCGGCACCTGGCAGGGCCTGTACCTGTGGGAGCACCGCGTCGATCCGCAGGCGCGGCAGCTGGTCGTGACGGTGATGGGCGAGCGCGGATAGGCGGCGCCGGCGCCCGGGCGCGCGCGTTTCGCGCAATCCGCAGAAATTGCTCGCTTATCGGCGCGCTTTCGCGTACAGTTCGCCCCCTGCTGCAGCGCAGCACCCACGGTTTTTTCACCAGCTCCGACCCTCTCGCAGGGCCCGTCGAAAGCGCTTCTTTCGGTTTGGCATCGCGGCTTCAGGTTGGCGCCGAACTTTGAAAGGAACCCCATGAGCTTCTCGACGCTCGGACTGCATTCGTCATTGCTGGAAACCCTCGCCGCGCTCGGCTACGCCGAGCCCACTGCCGTGCAGCGCGCCGCCATTCCGGCCGCGCTCTCCGGCGCCGACCTGCTGGTGTCCTCGCAGACCGGCAGCGGCAAGACCGCCGCCTTCATCCTGCCCGCGCTGCAACGGCTGATCGCCGGCGCGCCCGGGGCGCAGCCCGCGGCCGGCGCGCGCTCGATCGGCCCGCGCATGCTGGTGCTCACGCCGACGCGCGAGCTGGCGCTGCAGGTGCAGAAGGCCACCCACGGCTACGGCGCCGGGCAGCGCCTGCGCACGGCGTGCCTGGTGGGCGGCGTGCCCTACGGCCTGCAGCTGAAGCAGCTCAGCCGCCCGGTGGACATCGTGATCGCCACTCCCGGGCGCCTGAAGGACCACCTCGAGCGCGGCCGCATCGATTTCGCGCGCCTGGAAATCCTGGTGCTCGACGAGGCCGACCGCATGCTCGACATGGGCTTCCAGGAGGACATCGACGCGATCGTGGCGCGCGCCCCGGCGAACCGCCAGACGCTGCTCTTTTCGGCGACGCTCGACGGCGTAGTGGGCCGTCTCGCGCAGCGCGTGACGCGCGCTGCGCAGCGCATCGCCATCGCGCCCTCCACCGCGCGCGCGGCGAAGATCGAGCAGCACGCGCTGTTCGCCGACGACCTCGCGCACAAGAACCGGCTGCTCGACGCGCTACTGCGCGACACCGACATCCAGCAGGCGCTGGTGTTCACCGCCACCAAGCGCTCGGCCGAGACGCTCTCCGGTGCGCTCGTGCGCCAGGGCTTCGCCGCCGGGGCGCTGCACGGCGACATGCGCCAGCGGGAGCGCAACCTCACCCTGCAGGGCCTGCGCGACGGGCGCATGCGCGTGCTGGTCGCCACCGACGTCGCCGCGCGCGGCATCGACGTACCCGGCATCACCCACGTGATCAACTTCGACGCCCCGCGCCAGGCCGAGGACTACGTGCACCGCATCGGCCGCACCGGTCGCGCCGGGCGCGCAGGCGTCGCGGTGACCCTGCTCGGGCACAGCGAGAAACACCTCATGCGCTCCATCGAGCGCTACACCGGAGCCGCGCTGCGCGTGGCGGTGATCCCGGGCATGGAGCCCAGCGCACGCGCCGCCGCGCGCCCCGACCGCGCACGCCCGGGTCGCACCGGCGGCTGGGAGCGGCGCGGCGAATCGAAGAACGGCGCGCGCCGCTTCGAGCGGTAATAAAACCCGCCCCCTCGGCCTTTCCCCGATCTCCGGTTTTGCGTTCGGATCGTCCGGCGACCCGAACGCAAAATCGGATACACAGCGGCCTGCGCAAGAGCACGACACGGGATCAGGCCCGCGATCCCCCCAGCACCTCCCCCATCTCCCCAGGCGTGACGATGCGAAACGGCACGCCGCGCCGCGCCAGCTCGAGCAGCGCGCGGTCCTTGGTGACGAGGTAATCCGCGCCGCCGGAGAGCGCGAGCTCGAGGAATTTCTGGTCGTGCGGATCGCGGCAGCGCGGCAGGCACCCGGCCCGCGCGGCGGCCGCGTCCATGCGCCGTGCCGCCCGCCGGCACTCTGCCAGGCGCTCCGCCTGCGCCGCGGCATCGAGGACGGCCCTGCGAAACGGCCGCGCCAGCACCCGCTCGAGCTCCTCTTCGCAGGCCGCGTCGATGAGCACCTCGACACTTCCGGCCGCGACCGCAGCCTTGAGGGGCGCCGCCCCCGGGTCGCCAAAGACCAGCCAGTCGAGCCACACGTTGGTGTCCAGCACGAGGCGCACGCGCATCGGCGCTAGGGTAGCGCAGGCTCGGGTATGCTCTGCACCCTCGATCGCTTTTCGGGGAGGCCGCATGACCGCCGTCGTCAACCACGCCAAGCGCCAGCTGCGCGAAGGCAAGCTCGCCATCGGTCTGGGGCTGCGCCAGGCGCGCACCGTGGACAGCGCGCAGATGCTCAAGACCTGCGGCTTCGACTGGGCGTTCATCGACTGCGAGCACAACTCGATGAGTGTGGACACCGCGGCGCAGATCGCCGCCGCCTCGCTCGCGGTCGGCATCACCCCGATCGCGCGCGTACCCAGCCACGAGCACTATCACGCCTCGCGCCTGCTCGACAACGGCGCCCAGGGCGTGGTGGTGCCGCACGTGGACACGGCCGAGCAGGCACGCCGCATCGCCGCCTTCTGCCGCTTCCCGCCGCTCGGGCACCGCTCGATGGGCGGCGGGCTGCAGCAGATCGGCTTCGCGCCGATGCCGGTGGCCGAGGCCGCACGCGAGGTGAACGAGGAAACTCTGGTGGTGGTGATGATCGAGTCGCCGCAGGGCCTCGAGCACTGCGACGCGATCGCCGCGGTGCCGGGGATCGACGCGCTGCTCATCGGCACCAACGACCTGTGCTTCGAGCTGGGCATTCCCGGCCAGTTCCACGAGCCGCGCGTCGCGGAGGCCTACCGCAAGGTGATCGGCGCCTGCCGCAAGCACGGCAAGTACGCCGGCATGGGAGGCATGTACACCGGTGAGATGTTCGAGCGCTACATCGGCATGGGCGTGCAGCTGGTGCTCGCCGGTTCGGACTTCTCCCTGCTCATGCAGGCCGGCAGCGCGCGCGCCAAGCTGGTGCGCGGTAACGAAGGCCGCTGCTAGGCGGCGCGACGATGATCGCCGCGCTTGATCTGGAGGGGCTGCGCCGCTGGGTGGGGCGCAGCGAGACGCAGCACGACCGCTGCGATGCCGCGCGCGCGCGCCAGCTCGCGGCGAGCTTCGACATGGATCCGACGCCGTGGACCGACGGCGCCGAGCTGCCGCCGCTGTGGCACTGGATCTTCACCACGCCGGTCACCCCGCTGCACGAGGTCGGCCCGGACGGGCACGCGGAGCGCGGCGGCTTCCTGCCGCCGGTGCCGCTGCCGCGGCGCATGTGGGCCGGCAGCCGGCTGCACTGGCACCGCCTGCCGCGCCTGGGCGAGCCGCTGCGGCGCGAATCGAAGATCGAGTCGGTCGAGCTCAAGCAGGGCCGCAGCGGCACGCTGGTATTCGTCGAGGTGTCGCACGAGCTGCGCAGCGGCGCGGCGCTGCTGATCAGCGAACGCCAGGACATCGTGTACCGCGACGCGCCGGCGGCCGCGGCGCCGCACCCCAGCGCGCGCGCGCAGCCCCCGGTGTGGCGCGAGCCCCTCGAGGCGGCGGCCCGGGGCGCGGCGGCGCGCTGCACGCTGGTGCCCGACGACGTGCTGCTGTTCCGCTACTCGGCGCTCACCTTCAACAGCCACCGCATCCATTACGACCGGCGCCACTGCATCGAGATCGAGGGCTACCCGGGGCTGGTGGTGCACGGGCCGCTGCTCGCCACCGTCATGGCGACCCTCGCCTGGCTGCAGTCTGGGCGGCGCACGCCGCAGGGCTATTTCTTCCGCGCCCAAGCCCCGCTGTTCGACGGCGAGACGATCGGCGTGCACTCGGCGGCGCAGGGCGGTTCGCTCGCGCGCACCGAGGTGCGCAAGGCCGACGGCTCGGTCGCGATGGCCGGCGAAATGGCCTGGGGCTGAGCCGCACGAAGATCAGTCGAGGACTTTCCCGCGCAGCGCCTTGACGCGGCCGCGCCGCTGCTTGCCCTCCAGGCGCCTCTCGCGGGCGGCGCGGGTGGGGCGCGTGGCCCTTCTCTTCTTCGGCACGGCGGCGGCCGCCTCGACCAGCGCGTACAGCCGCTCGATCGCCTCGGCGCGGTTGAGCTCGAGGCTGCGGTGGCGCTGCGCCTTGATGACCACCACCCCGGTGCGCGTGATGCGCTGATCGCCCAGCCGCAGCAGCCGCTCCTTCACCGCCCCGGGCAGCGACGAGGCGCGCACGTCGAAGCGCAGGTGCACCGCGTTGGAGACCTTGTTGACGTTCTGCCCGCCCGCGCCCTGGGCGCGCACGGCGGTGAGCTCGATCTCGGCTTCGGGGATAATGAGACTCGGTGACGTGCGCGGCATGGCGCAACCCTCGGCTGACGGGACTATTATCCGCCCGGCGCGCGCTCAGGGGATCCCGGTGATCTTGTGCGTCTGCAGGCTCAGGCGCCACTTGGGGTGCTGCAGGCAGTAAGCGATCGCGAGCGCGGTGTTGCGCGCACGTTCGGGTCCGTCCATGGGCTGCAGGAAGAAATGGCCGAACTCGAGCTGCTCGAAGGCCGGCGGCTCGGCGCCGGCCTGCGGATACACCAGCTTCAGCTCGTCGCCCTTGCGCAGCGCGAGCGCCGTGCCGGCCTTCGGGCTGACGCAGATCCAGTCGATCCCCGGCAGCAGCGCCAGGGTGCCGTTGGTCTCGACCGCGATGCGGAAACCGCGCGCATGCACGGCCGCGACGAGCGCCGCGTCAAGCTGCAGGGCCGGCTCGCCGCCGGTAAACACCGCGAAGCGGTGCGCGCGCTCGCCGACGGGCCAGCGATCGAGGATCGCCTGCGCGAGCAGCGCGGCGCTCGCGAACCTGCCCCCGCCGCTCCCGTCGGTGCCCGCGAAATCGGTGTCGCAGAATCTGCACAGCGCGCCCGCGCGGTCTTCCTCCCTGCCCGACCAGAGGTTGCAGCCGGCGAAGCGGCAGAACACCGCCGGCGTGCCGGCGTTCGCGCCCTCGCCCTGCAGCGTGTAAAAGATCTCCTTGACCGCGTAGCTCACGGCGCTCATACGGGAAGCGCAGGCGCGCGCTCGCCCCAGGACAGAATCGCGCCGCAGCCGGGGCTTTCGTACAGATCGATGCGCTCGAGCGCCGGCAGCGCGCCCGCGCACTCGCGCCTCACCCAGCGCAGCAGGCTCGCCGGATCGTTGTCCTCGAGGCCGGGCAACTCGTACAGCGGCTGGTGGTCGAGCCGCGCGAACACCGGCGCGAACAGCTCCTTCACGTCGCCGAAGTCGAGCGTCCAGCCGCGCACCGCATCGAGCGGCGCCTGCAGATGCAGGCGCAGCGCGTAACCGTGCCCGTGGATCCGGCGCCGCGCGTCGCCCTGCGGCACCCGCGCGAGGCGCAGCGCGCTGCCGAGGCACATTCCCTTCCAGATGCGGTAGCGCACGCCGTCGAAGTGCGCTCCGCAGCTCGCGGTCTCGCGCACGCCGACCCAGGACAGCTCGGGCAGCCCGGGCTTGAGCCGGCCCCAGATCCAGCTCCCGATCAGCTCGCTGGTCGGGTTGCCGAGTCCCTCGATATCGTTCAGGCAGGCGCGGTCGAGCTCGCGCCCGAGCGGCGCCCAGAGCGCGTCGAGGCGCTCGTGGTCCGCGCCAGGCGCGGCGGCATGCAGCACGACCTCGAAGCGGTGTCCGTGCATACGCCCGCACTTGTGCCCCGGCGGCACGTTGGGCAGCCGGTGCGCCGACTCGAACGCGTAGCGCCGCCACAGGTGCGTGTGCCCGCCCCGGTCGAGGTCCACGCCGGTGCCGGGCGCGCTGCGTACCCCGAGCTTGTCCACCGTGGGCAGCGCCAGGCGATCCCGGATCCAATGCGCGAGGCTTTCGTCGCTGGGCGAGGCGAGATGATCGTTGAGCAGCTGGTACTCAAGCGGCGCGACGCACTGCGCGAGAAGCCGGCGCAGGGCGTCGACCTCGTCGCCCGGGAAGCCCGGCCGCCCTGGCGCTAGGGCGAGTCTCACCCGCGCCGCGAAGCTGTGGCCGTGCAGCCTGCGCGCGCGGTGCCCCTCGGCGAGGCGCTCGAGCCTACGTGCGGCCTCGAAGCCGGCGGCGGCGCAATACAGCAGATGCTCTGCCATTCAGGGTGTCGGGGAGGCCATCGAGCGGGGCGCGAATGGTACCCCGATCCACGCCCTTTGCTTCAGGCGCTGCGCCCCAGCATCTTGGCCAGCTCCCCGCTCGCGATCAGGCGCTCGAGCTCCGTGGCGCCGCCCACCAGCACCCCCTTCACGAACACCATCGGAAAGGTCGGCCAGCCGGTCCACATCTTGAGCGCGTTGCGCCGGCGCCAGGAGCCGAGGTAGCTGCCGTACTCGAGGTACTTGAAGGCGAGGCCCGCCGCGCCGAGCAGGCGCCGCGCCTTCCTCGGGAACGGGTTCTGCGCCATGCCGACCACGACGATGCCGTTGGCGGCGGCCGCTTCCTGCACCTCGCGCACGATGTCCGCGTGCAGCGTGGCGATGCGCTCGCGGATGGCGGGATGCAGATGCGCTTCGTCGAGGATGGGGCGCGACACGCGGGACCTCCGGCGGCGGGAATGCCGCCGCACAGTCTAGCCGACCCGCGGCGCGGCCTCCAGGAGCGCCAGCGCGCGCCGGCGCAACCCGCGCCCGCGCAACGCTTCGAAGGCGAAGCCGATCTGGCCGGCGAGCTCCTCGAGCAGTCCGATCTCTTCCTCCGACGGCGACTCCGACTCGCTGCAGGCGAGCGCGAGCGCGCCGAGCACGCCCTCCGCGCCCGACAGCGGCACCGCGATCACGCCGCGCATCCCGCGCGCCTCTTGCCCGCGCAGGCCGCCGCTGACCGTGGTGCAGCCGGTGCGGATCGCCGTTGCCAGCGGTCCGGGTGCGTCGTCGCCCCAGCCCCCGCACAGCGCCGCAAGCTCCACCGCCTCGAGCCCGGAGCAGCCTTCGGCGCGCACGGTCTTCGCCGCGTCGTGCTCGGCCAGACCGACCCACGCCGCGCGGTATCCGCCGAGCTCCACCATGACGCAGCAGGCGTGCGCGAACAGGGCCGCGAGGTCCGCCGCTTCGAGCACCGCGCGATGGCACTCGCCCACCATGGCGAGGGCGCGCTGCGCGCGCTCAAGGCGCTCGTCGGCGCGCACTTGCGCGGTGACGTCCCTGCCGGTGGACACGAAGTGCGTGATCACGCCGCGCGCGTCGCGGATCGGGGTGATCGTCTTGTCCACGAACAGGCGCTCGCCGTCCTTGCGCCGGTTCTCGAACCGCGCGCTGAAGACCTGCCCGGCGAGCAGCGTGCGCCACAGCGCCGCGAAGAACAGCTCGTCGTGCGCGCCTGACTTGAGCAGGCTCGGGGTCGCGCACAGGAGCTCCTCGCGAGCGTAACCGGTGGCGCGCTCGAACGCCGGGTTGACATACTCGATCAGGCCGTCCCGGTCGGTGACGCACACCAGGTCCGCGCACTGCTCGACGATCGCCGCCAGCTCGCACATGTGCTGCTCCAGCCCGCTGCGCTCCGCGTCGCGTAGCGCCGCGCCGGAGAGCTTCACCTGCTGCAACCATCCCTGCGATACCGCTGCTTGCATCCGTATCTCCCGTTGATCGCGCTTCGACGGCGCGTGGACGCGGCTGCTGGGAGCGCCCGGTCGGGGCGGCGGGGGATCGGTCGCGCCGGAGGGCACGCTGCCAGCGAAGACAAAAGCATTCGCCCGGCTGGCAATCCCGCTGTCCTAGAGCATTCGCTCCTTAGACCGGTGACTTTGCGTGCCCGCCTTTCGGTCGGGTTTTGCCCTTGCAGCTCGCGAAGCATCCTAGCGAACGGCGCACCGCCCGGGTGTAAGACTGTGTCAGGCGCCGTGCCCGGCTTCAGCCCTGGCGCGCGAGCTCGCGGAAGAAGGCGCGGATGCGGCGCGCGTTGGTGCCGAGGTCGCTGCGGCCCACGCGCGAGTCCGAGCGCACGTCGATGCGGCTCGCCGGCCCGAGCGGCGTGATGCGCACCACCACGTCGTCCTTGAAGCCGAACAGCAGCGTCGTAGCGGTCGCCTCGATGCGCAGCGCCCGCGGATCGGCGGCGACGATCTGCCAGCCGAGCTTGCGCGCCGCGGCGAGGCAGCGCTCGAACGCGACCGGCGGCCGCGCCGCGTAATCGAGCGGCCGGATGTCGGGATAGCCCCGGTGCTGCGCCTCGGCGAGCGCGGGGCCGCCGTACGCGGCGCCGTTCGGCGAGGCTTGGCGCGCGGCGAGCAGCGCGACGAAGCGCGGCGGGTGCACGGTGTCGGTGCTGATGTCGTGGATCGGCGGCACGCTTCTGGCTTGATAAATCTCCGCCAGCGGCATGCCGAGGGCGAGCGCGCCCGCCGCCACACCGAGCAGCGCCGCCGCGAGCGCCGGCCGGGCGCGAGCGCGCCACGCCCAGACGCCCGCAACGAGCGACACGATCGCGCCGACGCCGCCGACCGCGGCGGCGCCCGCCAGGATCTGAAAGCCGGCGCCGAAGCTCCACAGGCCGAAGCGATGGCCGAGGCCCGCGGCGAGCTCCGCGAGGCCAGCGCACACCGCGACGGCGGCGGCGGCGAGGGCGAAGGACTGCACGGGGCGGCGCCGGGCGCGGCGCGGCGGGCTGGAGTTCAGCATCGATGAGGCACAGGAAAAGATTGGCGACGAATGAGATCTTAGACCGTGCGCGCGATTGCCGGGCGTGTACAATTGCGCGCCGCTTGCCGCAACCGGATGTTACCGGATGTTGATCTGCCTCAAGCGGCGGCGACCGTCACCATCGCACACTCGCCCGATAGCACTTACGCACCTCGCGCCGAGCCCCGGCGCGTCGAACTTCACCCGAATACCGCACCACCCAGCTCGCACATGCCCACCTTGCAGCCGCGCCGCGCGGGAGCTCGCCTCGCGCCATTCGCCCTCGCCATTCTTTTCATCCTGCTGTCGCCGCCCGCATCGAAGGCCGCGCAGGCTTTCGGTTTCGAGGACGTCGCGCGGCGCGCCCAGGCGCTCGCCGCGAAGCCCTACGACGCCGGCCCCGGGCTGCCCAGAGCGCTGCAGAACCTGACCTACGACCAGTACCGCGACATCCGCTTCAAGCCCGAGCGGCAGTACTGGCACGGCGCGAAGCTGCCCTTCGAGTTGGCATTCTTCCACCTGGGCTGGCACTTCGATCGGCCGGTGAAGCTCTACGAGGTCGCCGCCGACGGCGTGCATCCGATCCGCTTCGATGCGCAGGACTTCGACTACGGCGCGAACAAGATCGATACCACGAAGCTGCGCGACAGCGGCTTCGCGGGGTTCCGCGTGCACTACGCGATCAACACGCCCAAGTACAAGGACGAAGTGCTGGTGTTCCTCGGCGCGAGCTACTTTCGCGCGCTCGGCAAGGGGCAGGTGTACGGGCTGTCGGCGCGCGGCCTGGCGGTGGACACGGCGCTCGCCTCGGGCGAGGAGTTTCCGCGCTTCACCACTTTCTGGATCGACCGCCCGGCGCCGCGGTCGAAGACCCTGACGCTGTTCGCGCTGCTCGACTCGAAGCGCGTCACCGGCGCCTACCGCTTCGTGCTGCGACCCGGGGTCGAGACCGCGATGGACGTGAAGGCGCGCATCTTCCTGCGCGAGACGGTCGGCAAGCTCGGTATCGCGCCGCTCACCAGCATGTACCTGTTCGGCTCCAACCAGCACGCCGCCGGCGACGATTACCGCCCCGAGGTGCACGACTCCGATGGCCTGTCGATCCACGCCGGCGACGGCGAGTGGCTGTGGCGCCCGCTGGTCGATCCGAAGCGCCTGCTGGTGACCTCGTTCGCCACCACCGATCCGCGCGGCTTCGGGCTGATGCAGCGCGAGCGCAGGTTCGACCATTACGAGGACCTGGAAGCGCGCTACGACGAGCGCCCGAGCGCCTGGGTCGAGCCCGAGGGCCGCTGGGGCAAGGGGCGCGTTGAGCTGGTCGAAATCCCCAGCCCGGACGAGACCAACGACAACATCGTGGCCTACTGGGTGCCCGCCCTCGAGCCGGCGCCCGGCAAGCCGTTCGACTTCGCCTACCGGCTGCTGTGGCAGGGCGACAAGCAGACCCGTCCGCCGCACGCTTGGGTAGCGCAGACGCTGCGCGGCCGCGGCTACGCGCCCAAGCCCGACGACAGCATCGGCTTCATGGTCGACTTCCAGGGCCCGGCGCTCGAGCGGCTGGCGCCGGGCACGCTACCGCAAAGCGTCGTCTCGGCGGACGCGAACGGCCAGATCGTGGAGAGCGTCACCCAGCGCAATCCGGTCACCGGGGGCGTGCGGCTCGCGCTGCGCGTGCGCCGCCTCGACAAGGACAAGCCCGTGGAGCTGCGCGCGGCGCTGCGCCAGGGCAATCACGCCCTCTCCGAGACGTGGAGCTACATCCTTCCGCCGGACTAGACGCCGAGCCCGCCGCGTCCGCCCCGATCGAGCGCTACCTGGCGCGTCTGCCCCTTGAGGCTGAAGCGCGCGGCGCGCTCGCCGCGCACGCCGCCGGCGCCGATCCGCGCGCGGCGATGGCGGCGCTGCACGCGGCGCTCGCGGGCGAGGAGCCTGCCGCTGGCGACGACCCGGCCTCGGCCTCTATCGGACCCCGCCTCGAGCTCGCCTACGACCATCCGCGCACCGACGCGGGCCCGCTGCTCACGCGCGACGTGCGCGGGCGCGTGCGCGTGAGCGCGACGCCGCCGCTCGAGCGCAGCTGCATGGCGCCCGACGCCTGGTCGCCGACGCTGCGCCTGTTCCGCCCCGGCGGCAGGCGCCGCCCGGCGCAGCGCGAGCGCTGGCTCGGGGCTGCGGCGTTCCGGCGCACGCTGCTGCTCGTGCTGGTGCTCGCGCAGACGCTCGCCGCGACCTGGTCGATGATCGCCGTGCTGCCCTATCACGGCCGCCAGCCACTCGAGATCGCGATCCTCGCGCTGTTCGTGGTGCTGTTCGGCTGGGTCTCGGCGGGGTTCTGGACGGCGATGATGGGCTTCGTGCTGCTGGTCGCGGGGCGCGACCGCTACGCAATCTCGGCGAGCGCCGCGCCGGATGCGCCGATCGCGCCGCAGGCGCGCACCGCGGTGATCATGCCGATCTGCAACGAGAACGTACCGCGCGTGTTCGCAGGCCTGCGCGCGACCTACGAGTCGGTGCGCGACGCGGGCGTGCTCGAGCACTTCGACTTCTTCGTGCTCTCCGACACGAGCGACCCGGATACGCGTGTGGCCGAGATGCAGGCCTGGCTCGACCTCGCGCGCGCGCTCGGCGCGTTCGGGCGCCTGTTCTACCGCTGGCGGCGCTTTCGCATCAAGAGGAAAAGCGGCAACGTCGCCGACTTCTGCCGCCGCTGGGGCAGCCGCTACCGCTACATGGCGGTGCTCGACGCCGACAGCGTGATGAGCGGCGAGTGCCTGGCGCGACTGGTGCGCCTCATGGAGGCCAACCCCGACGCCGGCATCATCCAGACCGCGCCGAGCGCCGCCGGGCGCGACACGCTGTACGCGCGCATCCAGCAGTTCGCCAACCGCGTGTACGGCCCGCTGTTCACCGCGGGGCTGCACTTCTGGCAGCTCGGCGAGTCGCACTACTGGGGCCACAACGCGATCCTGCGCGTGGCGCCGTTCATCGAGCACTGCGCGCTCGGGCGCCTCCCCGGGCGCGGCGCGTTCGCCGGCGAGATCCTGTCGCACGACTTCGTCGAGGCGGCGCTCATGCGCCGCGCCGGCTGGGCGGTGTGGATCGCCTACGACCTGCCCGGCAGCTACGAGGACATGCCGCCCAACCTGCTCGACGAGTTGAGGCGCGACCGGCGCTGGGCGCAGGGCAACCTGATCAATTCGCGCCTGCTGCTCGCCGAGGGGCTGCACGCCGCGCACCGCGCGGTGTTCGTGACCGGCGTCATGGCCTACCTGTCCGCGCCGCTGTGGTTCGCCTCGCTGCTGCTGTCGACCGCGCTGCTCGCGGTGCGCACGCTCGTACCGCCGCAGTACTTCACCCGCCCAATGCAGCTGTTCCCCGTGTGGCCGGAATGGCACCCGGACTGGGCAATCGCGCTCGCCGGTGCGACCGCGGCGCTGCTGTTCCTGCCCAAGCTGCTGAGCGTGCTGCTGCTCTGGGGGCGCGGGGCGCGGCGCTTCGGCGGCACGGCGCGCCTGACTGCGAGCGTGCTCGCCGAGCTGTTCGTGTCGGCGCTGCTCGCGCCGATCCGCATGCTGTTCCACACCGGGTTCGTCGCCGCGGCGCTCGGCGGCTGGAAGATCCGCTGGAAGTCGCCTTCGCGCGAGGATGCGCAAACCACCTGGGGCGAGGCCTTGCGCCGCCACGGCTGGCACACGCTGCTCGGCAGCGTGTGGGCGGCCGGCGTGTACTGGCTCAACCCGGAGTACCTGTGGTGGCTGGCGCCGATCGTGGTCGCCCTGATGCTGTCGATCCCGATCTCGGTCTACTCGAGCCGCGTGTCGCTTGGCCGTCGGCTGCGCAAGGCGCGCTGGTTTCTGATCCCCGAGGAATCCTGGCCGCCCAAGGAACTGCGCCGCATGCGCGCGGCGTTCCGGCGCGCGCGCCACGCGCTGCCAGGCTTCCTCGAGGCGGTGGTCGACCCGGTGACCAACGCTCTGGTGTGCGCCTCGGGGACCGTGCGCACGCGCCCCACCGCGGCGGCGCGCGCCGAGCGGCTGGCGCTGGTCGAGCGCGCGCTGAGGAACGGCCCCGGCGCGCTGGAGGCGCCGCAAAAACTCGCCCTGCTCGTCGATCCGGCCGCGCTCTCGCGCCTGCACTTCGAGGTGTGGAGCGCGCCGCACGCACACCCGGCCTGGCGCGCCGCCACCTAATCATCAAGAAGTGTCCGGCTGCGACATTTTTAACTGAGCGCGCCGAGCCCACACGCTATAAATGCGTCCGGCCGTTCCGCACCGTGACCGAAAGGAGTGCTCATGCAAGAACAACATCACTCGATACGCTCGCCCGCAGCGCCGGAGAATTTCGACCGGCAAGTCGGCATCCTGGATTCCGAAATCCCGCTGGGCGGCTCGGGCCGCAGGCTGACCGCGCCCGAATGCAGCAAGCTGCGCCAGCGCGGCGTGTCCTGCGACGAGCGCTATATCGTGGTACGGGTCGCGGTGGATACGCCCGGCCTGGGCTACCTCTACGAGCCCGTGCACGCGCCGGAGCGGCACGCGAGGGTGGGGGTGGTGCTGGGGTAGAGGCCTCGGCGCGCGCGAGCGCTGCGCGCAAACTGGGGAGATCGGATAAAAGCGACGCGAAGCACGCCGCCCCGGGCATGCCCTCTTATCCCAGCTTCATCAGCCGCCGCGCGTTGCCCTCGTAGATCGCATGGCGCTCGGCGGGCGAGAGGTCGAGCCGCTCGACGATCTCGATGGTGGTGCGCGTGTACATCGAGCCCTTCTCCGGGTCGAACGGCGCGTCCGAGGCGAACAGCACGCGCTCGGGGCCGAAGAATTTCAGGCCGCACTTGGTCGCCTCCCAGGCACCGAACAGCGCCGTGTCGGCGTAGAACATCTTGAAGTAATCGAGCGGGCGCTTGTGCAGCTTCTTCAGCAGCTTGGTGTAGTCGACCTCCGAGGTGCGCTTGCCGAGCTGGTCCCAGCCCGGGCCGACGCGGCCTTCGAAGTACGGCACCATGGCGCCCATGTGATGGGTGATGATCTTGAGCCCGGGGTGCTTGTCGAACAGGCCCGCGAACACGATGTGCGCCATGGCGACGCTCGTCTCGTAGGGCCAGCCGAAGGTCCACCAGATCTCGTAGTGGCTCTTCTTCTCGGTCGCGTAGTCCGCAAATTCCGCGCCGCGCGCCGGGTGCAGCCAGATCGGCAGGTCGAGCTCCGCCATCAGATCGAACAGCGGCAGCGTCCCGGGGGCGGTGAGCGGGCGGCCATTGACATTGCTGAACACCTGCACACCGACCGCGCCGAGCTGCTTAATCGCGCGCTGCGCCTCCTTGAGCAGGCCCTCGGGGTCGTTCATCGGCAGCGAAGCGACGAACGCCGGAAAGCGCTTCGGATGCTTGCGCACCAGCTCGGCCATGCCGTCGTTGGCGAGTGCCGCCATCTCGGTCGATACCGGCGGCGGACCGAACGCCTCGATCGGCGGCGAGCCCAGGCAGATCACCTGCGCGTAGTCGCCGAAGCGGTCCATGATGCGAAAGCGCGCGTCGAGGTCGACGATCGAGGGGATCGCGCGCACCCGCTTGTGCATGTCGCGGCCGTTCGGCGCAACCTTGAGCATGCGCGCGAAGTACTTCTTCGGGAAGATGTGGTTAAAGATGTCGAGCTTCATCGCCGCCTCCTTGCCGTCCTCCGGGGAGGCGAAGTCTTGCGCCAATTGCGCTCGGGCGCACGGTGAATGCGCGCGCGCGTTGATCTGTCTCAATACGGGGTGCGGGGCGCCGGAGCGCTCAGTCGCCCCGCATGATGGTCTGTCGCGTTTCCCGGTACTGAGCCTGTCGCGGTCCGCCCAATGCCACCGCGCGCTCGGCCGCGGCGAGCGCCTGGTCCTTGCGGTGCAGCCGGTACAGCGTCCGGGCGAGGCCGTTCCAGGCGTCGGCGGCCTCCGGATGATCGCGCAGCGCGCTCCGATACGCAGCCTCCGCGGCGGGCAGATCTCCCGCGGCGTAAGCGGTGTTGCCGAGACCCAGGCGCGCGCTCAAGTCGTGCGGCCAGCGCTGGAGGGCGGTCGCGTACGCGCGGCGTGCGGCTGCCGGCGAGACGCGCTCAAGGGCCATCGCGGCGCCGGCGTAGCGCTCGGCATCGCCGCTGGCGGGTAGCTGATCAGGCGGCAGGGCAAGCAGCGCCCAGTAACCGCTGCGCGCCCAGGCGCGCTCGAACTCGCCGAGCGCCATCTTCATGCGAAAGCTGCGGCCCGATCGCAGCAGCAGCGCTCTGGCCGGCAGGTCGTAACCCACCACCACCGCGTAGCGCCAGCTCGGATAGAGGGGGAGAGACAGGTTCTCTAGGACCACCACCGGGTTCCCGCCCGAGACTTCCCGCAGCAGGTCCTGTAGCCCGGGGTTCAGCCGATACGCGACCAGGCCGTGGCGGCGGATCGCGGCGAGCATCCCCGCCTGCATCGAACCCTCGCCTTCGGGGACGCCCAGCTGTTCGGAGAGCGCCTCCGGCGTGATCTCGACGCCCTCGTAGGCGAGCACCGTGGCGAGCGCCGCGGGAGCGCATTGCTGATCCTCCTGCGGGAAGTAAGGCACCGGCGCCAGCTCCACGTAGTCGGGAAGCTCGGCGGGCGGGTGCGCGAGCAGTGCGTCGGCCTGCTGCATCGCGCACCCCCCGAGGGCGAGCAGCGCGCAAGCCAGCAGGGCCGCGGCGGCCCGCCCGGGGTCATTCATGTCGGCGCGTGCCTCGATCAGTGTGTGGTGCGCGAAACCAGCATGCTAAGGCCGTATGCGCCCGTCTTCTACAGGCTGACCCGGTTGCGGCCGCCCTGCTTGGCGCGGTAGAGCGCTTGGTCGGCGGCCTTGATCACCTGATGCGCCGTGCGCGCCTTCTTGCCCGGCTGCGCCGCGCCGATGCTCACCGTGACCGAAAGCGTCTTGTCGGTCTGGCCCGCGGCGCGGCGCTTGCTGCCCGCGTCCTCGTCCTTCGGGCGGTCGGGGCCGCGCACCGCCATCTGGTAGGTCTCGATCGAGGCGCGCAGCGTCTCCAGGTGCGGGCGCGCCTCCTCGAGCGTGCGCTCCGGAAACACCACGCAGAACTCCTCCCCGCCGTAGCGGAAAGCGCGCCCGCCGCCTTCGACCTCGTCCAGGCGCGCGGCCACCACCTTGAGCACCTGGTCGCCGACGTCGTGGCCGTGTCGGTCGTTGAACTGCTTGAAATGATCGACGTCGACCATGGCGATCGCGTAGCGCGGCCCGAGCCCGGCGAGCCGCTCCTCGAGCGCGCGCCGCCCGGGCAGCCCGGTGAGCTGGTCGCGGTACGCGAGCCGGTGCGACTCCTGCACCACCGCCAGCAGCAGGATGACGCCGCCCGCGGTGAGAAAGGTGCTGAACACGCCGAACGAGGTCACGAACTCGGCGCCGATGAAGAACGCGAGCAGCGCGCCCGCCAGGCCGACGTCGAGCGGCGAGCGCTCCGGCCAGGCGCGCGCCACCGCGGCGACGAAGGCGGCGGCGAACATCAGCCGGCCGGCCAGCGGCGTGGGCGGCGAGCGCAGCAGCCAGAAGTCGAGCACCCGGTGCCAGGCCAGCCCCGAGAGCATGGCGCTGCGCCCCGCGGCGGCGATCCAGGCCACGAGCAGCGCCTCGACCACGGCCAGCAGTAGCCAGCGGTAATTGTGGTGGTACGAAATGCCGCGCTCGGGAACGATCAGCGCGAGCAGCACGTTGAACGGCACCAGCACCACCAGCGCGGTGTACACCGCGCGCGCGGAGAACGCCGCGTGCGGCAGATGCAGCGCGTAACGGTAGCCGGCGTAGGCGCCCAGTAGCGACGCCGCGGCGATGAATGGGCGCCCGCGGTTGAACCACAGGCTGATCAGCGCGGCGAGCGAGAGCGCGACGAACGGCCCGAGCGCCTTCAGTCCGGCGAGCGAGGGCGGCAGCCGCGGGCCGATGCCGGCCACCAGCGCGCCCGCGAGCAGCACCGCCGCCGGCATCATCACCGGGCGCAGCGCGGGGGGGAGACTCGCTCGCAGCACGGCTGTCAGCTCCGTCGGCGCGCGCGTTCGGACGGCGCGGGGTCGAAGCCAACAGCGTGCGAGAGCCTGCGAGAGCTGGCGATCGGATTCATTCCGTGGAGAGCGCGAATTCTAGCGCGCGCCTGCGCCCCGGGTCCGGCCGTCGCGCACTCAATGCGGCGCGAGCTCCGCACGGCTTTTCAAGCGGCTGAGGTCGCTGCGCCAGTAAACGCGCGAGGACGCCGCCGCGGCGCCGGATTTCGGCCGCGCCCCGCCCGGCTTCCTCCTGCGCTCGCCGGCGCGCTCGCGCCCCGCATCCCGATCCGGCGCGAAACGCCCGTCCGGGCGCTCTGCGGCCGTACTGGCAAGTCTCCGACCAGCCGCGCAGCAGATGAGACGAATGCCTTCCCGCATATGGCACCTCCTTCGGCCGGCGCGCGCCCGGGGATCCCGGAGCGCCGACTCGCGCCGGCGCAAGGCTGGTGGTCATGCTGATCGGCCTGCAGGAATCCGGCAGTTAACAAGTGCACACTCGGGCGCGGCCGCGAACGCCGCGGCTGTCGCCGCGGCCCGACGCGCGCGCTAGCCGAGGCGCTCGGGGCGAAAGCCCGCATCGCACAGCTTGCCGCGCTGGGCGCGCTTGCCCTCGAATTCCCTGAGCGCCTTGGCGTCGAGCGTCGCGGAGGCGCGGTTCTTGCGCCTGATCCCGGACACCACCAGCGACCTGCCGTCACCGACCGCGACCGAGGCGAGCGTGACCTTGTCCGGCAGCGCGATGAGCTGCACGCCGACGCCACCGTTGGGGCGCAGCGGCAGCTCGTCGAGCGCAAACACGAGAAGGCGCGCGTCGGAGGACAGCGCGGCGACCTTCAGCTTCGCCGCCTCGCCCGCGAAGGCAGTGGGCACGTTCGCGCGCGCGCCCTGGGCCACGCTCATGAACTCCTTGCCCGCCTTCGTCTTGGTCAGCAGGTCGCCCAGCCTGCACACGAAGCCCTGTCCGGCGCTCGAGTGCATCAGCAGGCGCTGCTCGAGGCTGCCGCTCGCCAGCCACACGATGTCGTCGCCGTTGGAGTTGACCAGCGTGTTCACGGGAGCGCCGTCGCCGCGGCCCGCGGGCACGTCGGCCGCGTCCACGGTCCAAGTCTTGCCGCTCGCGCCGAGCAGGATCACCGGGTCGGTGGTCTTGCACTCCAGGGTGGTGAACAGGCCGTCGCCGTCCTTGAACGAAAGCGTGCCCGGGTCGATGTCGTGGCCCGAGCGCGCGCGCAGCCAGCCCTTGCGCGACAGGATCACGGTGATCGGCTCCTCGAGCACGGTGCGCTCGATTCGCGCGCGCGAGTCCTCGGCGATGACCGTGCGGCGCTCGTCGCCGTATTTTTTCGCGTCGTCCTCGAGCTCCTTCACAACCAGCTTCTTCAGCTCCTTGTCGGAAGCGAGGATCTCCGCGAGGCCCTTGCGCTCGGCTTCCAGCGCCTTGCGCTCGTCGTTCAGCTTGACACCGTCCAGGCGCGTGAGCTGCCCCAGGCGCAGGTTCACGATGTCCTCGGCCTGGCGCTCGCTGAAGTGCCATTTCTGCGCGAGCTTCTGCTTGGCCTCGGCCTGGTCTTCGCAGGCGCGGATCAGCTTGATGATCTCGTCGATCTTGACCAGCGCGAGCAGCCGCCCGAGCAAGATGTGCAGCCGGTCCTCGCACTTTTGCAGGCGGTGCGCGGTGCGCCGCTTGACCGTCGCCAGGCGGAAGGCGGTCCATTCGCGCAGCACCTCGACGATACCCTTCGTGTCGGGCAGACCGTCCAGGCCCAGCCAGGTGAGGTTGACCGCGTAGCGCGTCTCGAGGCTGGTGTGCACCAGCAGCGCCTGCACGGTCTCCTCCGGGTCCTGGCGCGAGGAGCGCGGCTCGATCACCAGGCGCAGCCTGGACTTGCGGTCGGACTCGTCGCGCACCGACTCGACCAAATCGAGCACGAACTGCTTGAGGCGCTTCTGCTCCTGGCTGATGTCCTTCTTCCCGGCCGAGGGTCGCGGATTGACCAGCGCCTCGATTTCCTCGAGCACCTGGCGGCACGACACGCCGTGCGGCAGCTCGTCGATCACGATGCGCCACTGCGCGCGCGCCAGCGGCTCGACGTGCCAGCGCGCGCGCATCGCGATCGAGCCGCGGCCGGTTTCGTAGGCCTGCCGGATCTCCGCCGGCGGCGAGATGATCTGCCCTCCGCCAGGGAAGTCGGGCCCGGGCAGCAGCGCGAGGATCTCGTCGATGCCCGCCTTGGGCTGCTTGAGCACGCAGGCCGCTGCGAGCGCCACCTCCCGCAGGTTGTGCGTCGGTATGCGCGTCGAGAATCCGACCGGGATGCCGAACGAGCCGTTCAGCAGGCCGAAGGGCATGCGCGCGGGCAGCAGCTGCGGCTCGTCGAACTTGCCGTCGTAGTTCTTGACGAAGTCGACCGTGCCCTCGCCGATCTCGGCGAGCATCAGCTCGGCGAAGCGCGACAGCCGGGCCTCGGTGTAGCGGTAGGCCGCTGCGGAGTCCCCGTCGCGCGAGCCGAAGTTTCCCTGGCCGTCGATGAGCGGATAGCGCATCGAAAACGGCTGCGCCAGGTGCACCAGCGCCTCGTAGGTCGAGGTGTCGCCGTGCGGGTGGTATTTGCCGAGCACCTCGCCGACGTAGCGCGCACACTTGGCGAAGCCGGGCGCGCCGGTTTCGCCCATCGCGTACAGGATGCGGCGCTGCACGGGCTTGAGCCCGTCGGCGATCTCGGGCAGCGCGCGCGCCTTGACCGTCGAAACCGCGTAGCCGAGATAGGCCTGCGAGGCGTGGCGCTCGATCGGCGCGGCGTCGTCGCCGCTGTCGGGCGTAAAAAGGTCCAGTGTCCGCGTATCGTCCATGTTCAGCCGTTAAAGAGATCCATTTGCCGGTCGGCCATCGCCACCGCCAGCTCGACCGCGGACCTGGCCCTGGCCAGGCTCTCGGCGCGGCCGACCTTGCCCGCCGCCTCCCAGCGGTAGCGCCCCGCGTCGCCGGCGGCGCGCTCGGTGTCGAGCGTCACCTTGCCGAGCTTGTCCTTGCCCAGCCAGTACACGTGGCCCTTGAAGCCGCGCTCCCAGAACGGCTTTTGCTTCCTCGAGATCTTCTTCGCCCTCATCGCCCCTCCGTGCGGAAACCAGGCTTCAGATGTCCGCCTCCACGCTCTTCCAGTGCTCGCGCATCCAGTTGCGCCGTCCCTCGGCCTCGCCCGAGTCCATCAGCAGCTCGAAGGTCTCGCGCACCTTCCTGATCCTCGCCAGGTCGAGCTGCATGCGCACCAGCCGCCGGGTGTCCGGGCTCATGGTGGTCTCCCAGAGCTGCTCCGGGCTCATCTCGCCCAGCCCCTTGAAGCGCGAGATCTCCCAGGCGCCCTCGCGCAGCTTTTCCTTGCGCAGCAACTCGAGCGCCTCGTCGAGCTCGTCGTCGTCCAGGCAGTACAGCCTGCGCCCAGGCCTGCCCTTGCCCTGCGCGGGCACCTCGACTTTGTACAGCGGCGGCTGGGCGACATACAGGTGCCCCGACTCGACCAGCCTGGGCGCATGCATGAAGAAGAAGGTGAGCAGCAGCGCCTGGATGTGGCCGCCGTCGACGTCGGCGTCGGTCATGACGATGATCTTTCCGTAGCGCAGCCCCGAGAGGTCCGGATGATCGTCCGGCCCGTGCGGATCGACGCCGATGGCGGTGGCGATCGCCTGCAACTCCTTGTTGGCGAGCACCGTGCGCGCATCCTTGGACATGGTGTTGAGCACCTTGCCGCGCAGCGGTAGCACCGCCTGCGTCTCCTTGTCGCGCGCCTCCTTGGCCGAGCCGCCGGCCGAGTCGCCCTCGACCATGAACAGCTCGTTGCGCGAGGTATCGCCGGAGGCGCAGTCGACCAGCTTGCCGGGCAGCGTCGCCACGCCGCTCGATTTCTTGCGCTCGTATTTCTTGCCGCGCGACAGGCGCGCGAGCGCCTGTTCGATCGCCAGCTCGACGATCTTCCTTCCCTCCTCGGGGTGCTCGTTGAGCCACAGCTCGAAGGCGTCCTTGACGCACAGCGCGAGCAGCTTCGCGGCATGGCGCGTGGTGAGCTTCTCCTTGGTCTGGCCGTGGAACTGGGTGCGCACGATCCGCGCCGAGAGGGTGAAGCAGGCGCGCCCCCAGACGTCGTCGGCGATCAGCTTGACGCCCTTGGGGGCGAGGCCGCGCGTTTCCACGAACGCGCCGAGCGCCTCGAAGATGCCGGCGCGAAAGCCCGCCTCGTGCGTGCCGCCCGAGCGCGTCGGAATGAGGTTGACGTGGCTGTCGCAGAACACCTCGCCCTCGGCCACCCAGCCGAGCGCCCAGGCCGCGCCCTCGCCAGCCTCGATCTCGCCGTGCTCGGCCGCGCCGCGCTCCTCGAAGTATTTCTCACCAGCGAACAGCGGCGCCGCCAGCTCGCGCCCCTCGAGCATGAACTCGAAGTATTGCGCCATGCCGTGCTCGTACTTCCAGCTCTTCTCCTGGAAGCCGTCCTTGCCTTCGATGCGCAGCACCGTAGTGAGGCCCGGCAGCAGGTAGGCCTTGGAGCGGACCAGGTGCTCGAGCTCGGGCAGCGGCACGTTGGGCGAGTCGAAGTACTTCGGATCGGGCCAGCAGCGCACCACGGTGCCGGTGCCGCGCCGCTCCCGCGCCTTCTCGCTCTTGAGCTTTTGCTTCAGCTCGCCGCCCTCGAAGGCAAGCGTATGCTTCTCGACGCCACGGTACACGGTCACCTCGAGGCGCCTGGACAACGCGTTGGTCACCGCCACGCCGACGCCGTGCAGGCCGCCCGACATGTGATACACCGCGTCGCCCGACTTGGCGAACTTTCCGCCCGCATGCAGCATCGAGAACGCGACCTCGACCGCGGGCTTCTTCTCCACCGGGTGCATGTCCACCGGTATGCCGCGCCCCTCGTCCTCGACCTCGACCGAGCCGTCCCGGCACACGCTCACCGTGATCCGCTTGCCGAAGCCGGCGAGCGCCTCGTCGATCGCGTTGTCGATCATCTCCTGCACCACGTGCAGGGGATGGATGGTGTGCGTGTACATGCCCGGCATGCGCCGGACCGGCTCGAGCCCCTTGAGCGCCTGGATGGCGGACGCGTCGTAACTCGCCTGCTTGGCCATTTCTTCCCTTCGAATCAGACGCTTGCCGGCCGCCACTAGGGATTGTGGCCAGTGCCGCCGCAAGCGCCATATATTGTAGTCGCGCACGCGACCCCCTCCAAGCGCCCGGGCGCGGGGCGCGGTCTTGCGGCGTTGCGCGGGAAAGCAGCGGGGGCGCGCACGCGCCCGCCCGGTTCAGTGCAGCGTGGCGGCGGCCTCGACGACAAGCAGGCGCGCGAACTGCTCCGGCGGCAGCGGGCGGCTGAACAGATAGCCCTGCACTTCGTCGCAGCCGACCTGGCGCAGGAACTCGTACTGCTCCTTCGTCTCGACGCCTTCGGCGATGGTCCTCAGGCCGAGCGCGTGGCCGAGCGAAACGACCGCGCGCACGATCTCGACGTTGTTCGGGTCGTGCGGCAGATTGACCACGAAGGAGCGGTCGATCTTCAGGCTGTCGATCGGGAAGTTGCTAAGGTAGCCCAGGCTGGAATAGCCCGCGCCGAAATCGTCCACGCTCAGCCGGAAGCCCTCGGACTTGAAGGTGTCGAGCGTGTGCTGCGTCGCGTCGCCCTGCACCATCAGGACGCCTTCGGTCACCTCGAGCTCGAGCGCGACTGCCGGCACGTCGCTCATCTGCAGGATCGAGCGCACGCGGCTGAGCAGCCCGGCGTTGCGGAACTGCACCGCCGAGACGTTGACCGCGACCGGCACCGTGCTGAGCCCGGCGCGCTTCCAGCTCCTGATCTGGCGCGAGGCCTCGCCCACCACCCATTCGCCGATGGCGACGATGTCGCCGGTGTCCTCGGCGATGGGGACGAATTTCGCCGGCGCAATCTCGCCCAGCCCGTGCGCCTTCCAGCGCAGCAGCGCCTCGCAGCCGACCACGCGGCCGCTGGCGGCGTTGACTTTCGCCTGGTACTCCAGGCGCAGCTCGCCGCGCTCCACCGCGTGGCGCAGCGCCTGCTCGATCGCGATGCGTTCGGAGACGCGTAGCTCCATCTCCGCGGAGAAGTAGCGGAACGCGCTGAGACCCCCGCCCTTGGCCTGGTGCATCGCGGTGTCGGCGCGCCGCAGCAGGGTGACGGCGTCCGCGCCGTCCTCCGGATACAGCGCGATGCCGGCGCACGCCGTGGCCTTGAGCGTATGGCCTTCGACCTCGTAGGGTTCGGCCAGTCGGCGCAACAGCCGCGTCACGATGCCGTCGAGCGCCGCCGGATCGGCCACGTCGGCAATCCCCTTGACGAACTCGTCACCGCCCAGGCGCCCGACCACGTCGCTGCGGCGCAGCTGCTCGGTCAAGCGTCCGGCGATCTGCTTCATCAGCGCGTCGCCGACCTGGTGGCCGAGCGTGTCGTTGATCTCCTTGAGGTGGTTGGTGTCGATGCACAGCAGCGCCACCCGCGAGCCGCTCATACGCGCGTGGGCCAGCGCCTGCGCGAGGCGCTCCTGCAGCAACGCGCGTTTCGGCAGGCCGGTGACCGCGTCGTGCTGCGCCAAGAAGCTGATCTGGTCCTCGGCCGACTTGCGCTCGGTGACGTCGGAGAAGATCGACAGGAATCCGGTCCGGTGCCCCGTCGGGTCGTGGATCGCGCTGATCGTCTGCCACACCGGGAACGCCTCGCCGCTCTTGCGCCGGTTCCACATCTCGCCCTGCCAATACCCGGCGCCGTCGAGCGCCGCGCCGATGCGGCGGTAGAACGCCGGGTCGTGCCGGTCCGAGCGCAGCATGCGCGGCGAGTGCCCGATCACCTCGTCGGCGGGGTAGCCGGTGATCGCGCTGAAGGCGCGGTTCACCGACTGGATGCGGCTGCGCGAGTCGGTGACGATGATCCCCTCCCTCAGAGCATCGAACACCGTGGCGCCGAGCCGCAGGCGCTCCTCGGTGCGCCGGCGCTCCGAAATGTCGCGCACGATGGCCTGCAGGAACACGCGTCCCTCGACCTCGATGCGGCGCCCGCTGACCTCGACCGGGAAGTGCGTGCCGTTCCTGCGCCGGTGCTCGGTCTCGAACAGCACGCCGTCGGTGCTCCACTGGGCCGGATCGTCGCCCGCGACCGAATCGGCCCGCAAAGCGCGCAGGTTCATCCCGCGCAGCTCGTCGCGCTCGTAGCCGTACAGGTCGCGCGCCCGCTCGTTCGCCTCCAGGATCGTGCCGTTGCCGTCGAGCAGCGCCACCACGTCATTGGCGTAGCGCGCGAAGCAATCGTAGTGCTGCTCGAGCACCAGCCGGCGCATGCGGCGCGCGTAGCGCCGCGCCCGAACGCGGGCTTCGAGCTGGCGCCACCACAGGCGCGTCGCAATCCCCGCGCCGAGAATGAACAGGCCGGCGATGACGGCCACCAGCGAGGCGTCATTCAGCGCCCAGCCGTCGGTAAGCGCGCCCCGCCAGCGCCACACCGCGTAGCTCGCCGCCGCGATTCCGAGCGCGAGCAGCGCGAATACCAACAGCGGCACCCAAAGCGGCGCGCGCGCGCGCTTCGGCCCGGCGCCGCCGGACTCGAACATGTCGAGCGGCGAAGGCGTGGGCGCCGTTGCGGCGGTCGTTTGCGGCGGCAATTTCATGAGGCACTCTTTGTGTGCGCATGCAAATTCTCATGCCCAGGCCGTAGGCGTCCATTCCCGGCGCGGCCTTTTTGCGCGCGCAGAGGAAAGATTCCCGCCCCGGCTCACACGTTTTTACACGCGCCGGAAACTAGTTCACGGATTGCGCGGGCAGCCCCGCCATGCGGGGACGCGCCGCAAGGCGGCGCGCGGCGTCGGTCCTAGCCCTGCACTTGCAGCGCGCGCCAGACCTTCTCGGCAGTGAGCGGCATGTCGAGCTCGGTCACCCCGTGCTCGGCGAGCGCGTCGAGCACGGCGTTCACCAGCGCGGGCATCGCGCCGTGGCAACCGGCCTCGCCCACGCCCTTCGCGCCAAGCGGGTTGAGCGCCGTGAGCACCGACTCGTCGAAGCGGCCGTGCAGCAGCCCGGGCATCGTGTCGGCGCGCGGCATGGCGTAGTCCATGAACGAGCCGGTGAGCAGCTGGCCGGACTCGTCGTACACCGAGTGCTCCATGAGCGCCTGGCCGAAGCCCTGCGCCACGCCGCCGTGCACCTGCCCCTCGGCCATCAACGGGTTGATCACCCGGCCGATGTCGTCGACCGCGGTGTGGCGCGCCACGCGCACCGCGCCGGTCTCGGGGTCGACCTCGGCCTCGCATACCTGGCAGCCGTTCGGCCAAGTCTGGCCCTTGACCGTCTCGGTATGTTCGCAGGCGATGCGCCGATCGGGCTGCTTCGCCGCCAGCTCCGCGGGCCCGATCGATCGATCGGTGCCAGCGATGCGGTAGCGGCCAGCGACGAACTCAATATCCACCGCCGCGGCCTCCAGCTCCTTTGCCGCGAGCGCGCGGCCGGTCTCGATCAGCTTCAAGGCACCGCCCAGCGCGGCGCTGCCCCCGACCTGCAGGCCGCGCGAGCCCCCCGCGCCGCCGCCGGTGTGCGCGAGGTCGCTGTCGCCCTGCAGCACGCGCACCGCCTCGGGCGCCACGCCCAGCCGCTCGGCGACGATCTGCGCGTAGGCCGTCGCGAGGCCCTGACCGATTGCGCCCGTGCCCGAGACCAGCGTGACCTCGCCGCGGTCGGTGACCTCGAGCTGCACGGTCTCCGTCACGCGCGCGCTGCCGGTGATCTCGATGTAGCAGGCGAGCCCGCGCCCGTAGAGCTGGCCGCGGCGCACCGCGTTGGCCTTGCGCGCCGGGAACCCGGCCCAGTCGGCTGCCTCGAGCGCGCCGCGCAGAATGCGCGGGAAGTCGCCGCAGTCGTAGGTGGCTCCGGTCGGCGTGGTGTAGGGCATCTGCGCCGGGGTAAGCATGTTCTTCAGGCGCAGCTCGACCGGGTCGACGCCTAGCTCGCGCGCGGCGCGCGTGACCAGGCGCTCGATGAGGTAGCCCATCTCCGGGCGGCCGGCGCCGCGGTACGCGTCCACCGGCGCAGTGTGGGTGAACAGGATCCGCACCTCGTGATCGAGCGCGGGGATCGCGTAGACGCCGGTCGCCGCGCGCGCCCCGGACATGGCCGGAACCGAAGCACCGAAATTCGACACGTAGGCGCCCACGTTGGCGAGCGAATGGATGCGCAGCGCCGTGAAGCGCTGCTCGGCGTCGAGCGCGAGCGCGGCCTCGGTGACGTTGTCGCGGCCATGGACCTCGCACAGGAAGGCCTCGGAGCGGTCGGCGCGCCACTTGACGGGGCGACCGAGGCGGCGCGCCGCGAAGCACAGCGCGGCGTGCTCGGGATACAGGTAGCCGCGCGTGCCGAAGCCGCCGCCCATGTCGTTGCTCACGACGTGAAAGCGATCCTCGGGCAGCTTGAACACGCCGGCCAGCTGGGCGCGCTTGGTGTGCACGTTCTGCGACGGGCAGTGAAGCGCGAAGCGGCCGCTCGCGGCGTCGTATTGCGCCACGGTCGCGCGCGGCTCGAGCGGGTTGGCGACCACGCGCTGGTTCACGACCTTGAGCCGCACGACGTGCTTCGCCGCGGCGAGCGCCGCGTCGACCGCGGCGGGCTCGCCCTTGTGGTAGTAGGCCGCGATGTTGCCGTGCTCGGGCGTGAACGCCGGCGGCCATACCACCGGCGCGTCGGCGCGCGCCGAGCTCGCCAGGTCGGCCACCGCAGGCAGCGGCTCCCATTCGATCTCGACCAGCTCGGCCGCGTCGCGCGCCTGCTCGCGGGTCTCGGCCACGACCATCGCCACCGCGTCGCCCACGAAGCGCGCCACCTCGGCCGTGAGCGGCATGCGCGGGGGCACCGTCATGTCGGCGCCGTCCGGGCGCTTGTGCATGCGGAAGAACGGCAGCGGCGCGAGGCCCTCCGCGGCGACCTCCGTGCCGGTGAACACCGCGACCGTCCCCGGCGCGGCGAGCGCCGCCGCGGCGTCGATGCGCACGATGCGGGCGTGCGGGTGCGGCGAGCGCACGAACCAGACATGCGCCTCGCCGGGCAACGAAAGATCGTCGGTGAAGCGGCCGTGTCCGGTGAGCAGGCGCAGGTCTTCGAGCCGGCGCATGGGCTTGCCGATCCACTGGCTCGCGCCGGGCTGGATGTCGAGGGGTTCTGTCATCGCGTTCGAATCCCGGATAGGTTGCCGACGGCACGCCCGCGGACCGGGCGGCGAAGGCTAGGAATGGTACAGCGCGGACACCCGCGGCAGCGTCTCGAGAGCGAGCAATTGCCCCCACAGTTTCGCACGCGCCCCGTCAGGGAGCGCCGCGCTCACGCAGTCGTCGAACTTGACGCGCAGCTCCTCCAGCCCCACCGGGTTGCGCGCATGGCCCCGGGCGTGGCGCACCGGCTCGCCGGCGAGCGTGCGGCCGTCCTCGAGCGCAATGCTCACCGCGTCCCAGGCGGCGAACAGCGGCTCCTCCGGGTCGGGCTCGTCGTGCGTGCTCACGCGCACCTTCGGCATCAGCGTCTGGACGGCTGCGGAGCGCACGAACTCGTCGGAGAGCTCGGCCAGGCCCACCCGGCGCGCGACCAGCGCACTCGCCATCGCGAATTCGGCGCTGAACTTGGCGTCGAGCGCCGTGCGCGGTCGGCTGTGGCGCAGCATTCCCGCCTGCAAGCGCCCGATGCGCAGCTCGACGCCGGCCACCTGCTCCGGGTGCAGGTCGTGGCGCCCGATCAGCTCGAGCGCCCCGTCGATCGAGCGGTGCAGCGCGTAGCACACGGGGTAGCGCTTGACGTTCAGGCCGTGGCGCAGGATGTGCCACTCGCGCCCGGCGGCGATCTCGCCGTCGGTGCGCACGCGCCCGGCGGGCGAGAGCGCGCGCAGGAATCCGGCGCGGTGCTCGAGCGCGTCGGGCGCCGCGCTCATTCCCGCGGCGGCGAGACGCGCGGCGAGCAGTCCGCTCTGCGCCGCACGCCCGGCCTGGAACGGTTTGGTCATGGAGCCGAAATTCGCCACCAGCCCCGCGGCCAACGACGCCGCGATGCCGAGCGCGCTCGCGGTGCGCGCCGCGTCGAGCTTCGCTAGGCGCGCGGCGGCGGCCGCCGCGGCGACGGTGCCAAACACGGCCGTCGGGTGCCAGCCCTTGCCGTGATGCTTGTCGGCGTCGCGCGCCACGAGCTCGGCCCAAGTCTCGTAGCCCGCGACGTAGGCGGCGATCAGCTCGGCGCCGCTCGCGCCGGTGCGCTCGCCCTCGGCGAGCGCCGCCGGGACGAGCACCACGCTGGGGTGGCCATCGATGCCGGTGTCATCGTAGTCGAGCGCGTGCGCTGCGGTGCCGTTCAGCAGTGCCGCGTCGGGCGCCGACGCGCGGCCGCGATCGAACAGCACCTGCGCCTCGCTGCCCGGCGGCACGATGTCGCCCACCACGCCCACCACCGGCTCGTCGCGCCCGGCGAACAGCACGCCGATGCAGTCAATCGCGCCGCGCGTGACGGTCTGCACCGCCTCGGCGGGCAGCGCCTCGAAGCGAAGCGCGGCGACGAACTCCGCGAGCTGCTGCGTGAGGCCGGGCATCGCTCAGTACGACCTCGGCATGCCGAGGACGTGCTCGCCGATGTAGGCGAGGATCAGGTTGGTCGAAATCGGCGCGATCCTCTGCACGCGCGCCTCGCGCCAGCGCCGCTCGATGTCGTACTCGCGCGCGTAGCCGAAGCCGCCGTGCGTCTGCATGCACGCCTCGGCGGCCTCCCAGGCGGCCTCGGAGGCGAGGAGCTTCGCGACGTTCGCGTCCTCGCCGCACGGCAGCCCTGCCTGGAACAGCGCCGCGGCCTTCCTGAGCATCATGTCGGCGCCCTGAGTCGCGGCGTAGGCGCGCGCGATCGGGAACTGGATGCCCTGGTTCTGCCCGATCGGGCGGTCGAAGACGATGCGCTCGCCCGCGTACTTCGATGCGGTGCGGATGAACCAGCGCGCGTCGCCGATCGACTCGTGCGAGACCAGGATGCGCTCGGCGTTCATGCCGTCGAGAATGCAGCGAAAGCCCTTGCCCTCGACGCCGACCAGGTTCTCGGCGGGCACGCGCAGCCCGTCGAAGAACACCTCCGTGGTGTTGTGGTTGATCATCGCCTTGAGCGGGCGGATCTCCAGGCCCTTGCCCAGCCCCGCGCGGATGTCGACCAGGAACACCGACAGGCCGTCGGTCTTCTTCGCCACCTGCTCGCGCGGCGTGGTGCGCGCGAGCAGCAGCATCAGGTCCGAGTGCAGCGCGCGCGAGGTCCACACCTTCTGCCCGGTGATCACGTAGTGGTCGCCGTCGCGCACCGCGCGCGTCTTGAGCTTGGTGGTGTCGGTGCCGGTGGTGGGCTCGGTGACCCCGAAGGCCTGCAGCCTGAGCTCGCCGCGCGCGATCGCCGGCAGGTACCTGGCCTTCTGCTCGGGGCTGCCGTGGCGCAGCACGCTGCCCATGGTGTACATCTGCGCGTGCGCCGCCGCGGCGTAGCAGCCCGCGGCGTGGCATTCCTCGAGGATCACGCCCGCGGCGCGCAGCGGCAGCCCCGCACCGCCGTACTCTTCTGGAATCAGCGCAGCGAGATAGCCGCCCTCGGTCAGCGCCCGCACGAACTCGGTCGGATAGGCCTCGCGCTCGTCCAGATCACGCCAGTACGCGCCCGGAAAGTCGGCGCAGATGCGCCGCACGCCCTCCCGGATCTCGGGGTGGTCCTCGCCGAGCGGCACGCTCACCTGTTCGGGGGTCACACCCGGTGGCCTCAGGCGGCGGCCCGCAGCGGCGCGGGCACGTAGTTCGTGGGCAGGCCGGCGCGCGCGAGCGCACCGTGCAGCTCGCTGCCGGCGAGATTGCGCGCGAGGATCGCGCGCACCGCGAGCAGCTTCTCCAGGTCCACGCCGGTGCGCAACCCCATCGAATCGAGCATGAACACGAGATCCTCCATGACGATGTTGCCCGACGCACCGGGCGCGAACGGGCAGCCGCCCAGTCCCGCGAGGGAGGCATCGAACCGGCGCACCCCGCACTCGAGCGCGGCGGCGACGTTTGCGAGCCCGGTGCCGCGCGTGTCGTGGAAATGCGCGCCGACCGGCAGCGTTCCGGCCTCGGCCCTGACCGCCGCGAACACCGCGCGCACCTGGGCCGGATCGCCGTAGCCCACCGTGTCCGCGACCATCAGCTCGTCGGCGCCGGCCTCGGCGAGCGCGGCGGCGTAGCGCCGCACGTCCTGCACAGGCACGCGGCCTTCGTAGGAGCAGCCGAGCGCGGTCGACAGCCCCCCGATCAGCCGCGGCCGGCGCTGCGGCGCCAATGCGTCCCGCGCCGCGACGATGCGCCGGAAGTCGGCCACCGACTCCTCGCGCTCGCGGCGCACATTCTTCAGGTTGTGCGTGCGGCTCACCGACATCACGAAGTTGAGCTTCGGCACCCCGAGCGCGAAGCCGCGCTCCGCGCCCTTCAGGTTCGGGATCAGCGCCGACACCGCGAGGCCGGGAACGGCGAGTGCCCCGCGCACCACCTCCTCGGCGTCCACGAACTGCGGCACCAGCTTCGGCGGCACGAACGAGGTCACCTCGATCTCCGGCATCCCGGCGGCGGCCTCGGCCGCGATCCAGGCGAGCTTGTCCGCCGTGGGAAAGAAATCGGGCACGAGCTGCAGCCCGTCGCGCAGCCCAACCTCGCAGACGGTGACGTCGTGAAGGGTCATAAGTTCGTGTCTCTCCAAGCGTTGCAGACCGCGCAATTCCGAGCGGCGTACGAGATTTTGAGGATCGCTGTGTCTCCGCCTTTTGCGCGGGTCAAAGAACGACCCGCGCAAAAAACGGAGATCGGGGTAAACCCATTTCTGTCATCGAGCTTCATCGGTTTGGTTTCGCCTTTTCCCGACACCGCAGCGCCAAAAATCTTCACCGACGCTTACAACACCACCTATTTCCCCCTGAACACCGGCTTGCGCTTTTCGTTGAACGCCCGCACGCCCTCCAGCCGATCCTCGGTGGTCACCAGCCGGTTGTAGGCCTCGATCTCGTAGCGGTAGCCGGTGAGCAGGTCCATCTGCAGGCCGTAGTGGATGGACTTCTTCGCCTGGCGCACCGAGAGCGGCGCGTTGCCGGCGATTTCGCGCGCGGTCTCGAGCGCGTCGGCGAGCGCCCGGCCGGGCTCGCAGAGTTTGTTGACCAGGCCCCACTCGTGGCCTTCCTCCGCGCTGAAGGCGCGCGCGCTGAGGATCAGCTCTTTCGCGCGCCGCTCGCCCACCGCGCGCGCCAGGTTCTGCGTGCCGCAGCCCCCGGGCATGATGCCGAGGCGCACCTCGGAGAGCGCGAGCCGCGCGTTGCGCGCCGCGTAGATGAAGTCGCAGCCGAGCGCGGTCTCCAGCCCGCCTCCGTAGGCATGGCCGTTGACCGCGGCGATCACCGGCAGCGGCAGCTCCATCAGGGCGACGAAGGCGCGCTCGAAGAGCTCGTGTTGCGCGCGCCAGGCTTCGTTGCTCATGCCGTGGCGCTCCTTCAGGTCGCCGCCGGCGCAGAAGGCGCGCTCGCCCGCGCCGGTGAGCACCACGCAGCGCAGCTCGCCCGCGTCGACGGTGAGACGCGTCCACACGTCGAGCGTGTCGTGCCCCATCCGGGTGTTGGTGGCGTTGAGCACCTCGGGCCGGTCGAGCGTGACGACGAGCACGTGCTCGCCGTCACGCTCGAGGCTGAGCGTTTCGTACGCTGGAAAGTTCATGGGTCCTCCGGGCTCGCGCCGAGCACCTGCGCGGTGAACTCCCCGAGCGCCGGCGAGGCGGCGCGCGGCGCCGGGCGCGCGCCGTCGAACGAGATGGGGAGACCGATGAGCGGCACGCTCGAGCCGGGCACCGGCTGCAGAAGTCCGAGGGCGCGCAGCTGCTCGTGCCCGAGCATCTGCGCCACGTTCTGCACCGGCGCGCAGGGCACGCCCGCGGCGTCGAGCGTCGCGATCCACTCGCCGCTCGTGCGCCGAGCCATCTGCGTCTCGATGAGCGGGTACAGGACGTCCCTCTGGCGCACCCGGTCGGGGTTGGTCGCGAAGCGCGCGTCCTGCGCCCACTCGGGATGGCCGAGCACCTCGCAGTAGCGGCGGAACAGGGCGTCGTTGCCCGCGGCGACCACCAGATCGCCGTCGAGCGTGCGGTAGGCGCGATAGGGCACGATGCCCACCTGCCCCGAGCCGTGCTTCTGCGGCAGCTCGCCCGAAGCGAGGTACTGCGCGGCGAACAGGCTCATCCACGCCGCCGAAGTCTCGAACAGCGACACATCCACCACGCAGCCCAGTCCCGTCTCGCGCCGGCGGTACAGCGCCGCGACGATGCCGAGCGCGGCCCACAGCGCCGTTCCCATGTCGATCATCGACGGCCCGACGCGCACCGGCGGTCGGCCCTCCTCGCCCACCACGCTCATGATCCCGCCGAAGGCCTGCATCAGCGGGTCGTAGCCCGGACGGTCGGCGAGCGGGCCGCGCGCGCCGAAGGCGCCCAGGTTGCAGTACACGAGTGCGGGCTTGGCCGCGCGCAGCGCCTGCGCGCCCAGGCCGAGCGCCTCGGCCTGCCCGGGGCGCAGGTTCTGCAGCACGACGTCGGCGCGCTCGCCGATGAACTCGAGCAGGCGCGCGCGCTGCACGGGGTCGCGCAACTCGCACACCACGGAGCGCTTGTTGCGGTTGAGCGCCTGGAAGGAAGCGGCGGCGCCGTCGAGGAACGGCGGGCCCCACTTGCGCGCGTCGTCGCCGGCGGGCTTCTCGATCTTCACGACCTCGGCGCCCAGGTCGCCGAGCACCTGGCCCGCGTAGGGTGCTGCGACGCTGTGGCCGAGCTCGGCCACCACGATTCCGCGGAGTGGCGCGGTCCCTGGGTGCATGCCGGAGTCGCCTGCGCGCATGGGGCTCGAGCTGCGCCGCTGCCGCGGCGCTTGCCTAATGGTTAGGTTGTCCGTACATTTAAGCTAAGCCCTCTCGGGCTGTCAACACGCACGGAGGACGACAGTGGCAAACGCTTCCGCCCCCTTCGCCGGCCGCACGGCGATCGTCACCGGCTCGGGCCGCAACATCGGGCGCGCGATCGCGCGCACGCTGGCCGCAGGCGGGGCCAACGTGGTGGTCAACGGCCATCGCGACCGCCAGGCGGTCGACACGGTGGTGGAGGAGATCACGCAGACCGGAGGGTGCGCGCTCGGCGTCATGGCCGACGTGTCCGCGCACGAGGAGGTCGCGGCGATGGTGCAGCGCACCGTGGAGGAATTCGGCGCGCTGGACATCGCGATCTCGAACGTCGGTATCCGGCGCAAGCAGCCGTTTCTCGAGATCTCGCCCGAGGACTGGCAGGCGGTGCTCGACAGCAACCTCTCGCCCGCGTTCTACCTCGCGCGCAGCGCGATCCCGCACATGCGCGCGCGCAAGTGGGGCCGCATCGTCCACATCTCGGGCTTCGACGGTTTCTGGGGCCAGGTGACCGAGCGCGCGCACAACATCACCTGCAAGGCGGGCCTGCACGGGCTGGCCAAGGCGCTGGCGCGCGAGTTCGGTTGCGACGGCATCACCGCCAACACGGTGGTGCCCGGGGCCATCGACACGGTGCGCGACTGGTCGCAGTACGCGCACCAGGACCGCGAGCGCATCCAGAGCGAGATCCCGCTCGGGCGCTACGGCAAGACCGAGGAAGTGGCCGCGGCGTGCGCTTTCCTGTGCGCCGAGACGGGAGGATTCGTCTCCGGCCAGGCGATTCACGTCAACGGCGGGCACTACATGTATTAGGCGGCGTGCCTGCCCTCATGCCCGCCGCCGCGCCCGCCGCCGCACCGCGCTACCAGCAGCTCGCCGAGCGGCTGCGGCGCGAGATCGCAGCCGGAAAGTACGCGGTGGGGGCAATGCTGCCGCCCGAGCTGGAGTTGAGCGGACGCCACGGCGTGTCGCGCCACACGGTGCGCGAGGCGATCCGGCGCCTCGCCGACATGGGCCTGATCACGCGTCACCAGGGGATCGGAACGCGCGTCAAGGCGCTGCAGGTCGAGCCTCGCTACACCGCCTCGCTGACCGACGTTGCCGACCTCTTCCAGTACACGCAGCGCACGCGTCTGAAGGTGCTCGCCGAGCACCGCGTACGGGCCGACACCGCCCTCGCCGCGCTGCTGCGCTGCAAGCCGGGGCAGCGTTGGCTGAAGTTCGAGACCTGCCGCTACCCGATCGAAGACGCGCCGCCGATCGCCTACACCGAGATCTACATCCTGCCGGCCTACGGGCGCATCCGCGCGCGGCTCGAAGGCGGCGGCGTATGGGTTTACGGGCTGATCGAGCAGCACTACGGGGAACGCATCGTCGAGGTGCAGCAGGAAATCGGCGCCGTCGCGATCCCGGCGCGCGTGGCCAGGCTTCTCGGCGCGAAGCCGCGCTCGCCAGGGCTGCACGTCGTGCGCGGCTACTTCGGCAGCGGCGAGCGGCTGCTCTCGGTCTCGGTGAACGTCTATCCGGCCGAGCGCTTCAAGCTCTCCACCCACTGGCGGCTGCAAGGCCGTTAGATTTCCAACCGCCGCACGCGCTCCCAGTCGACCAGCGCCGCGTAATCCGCGGTCTGCGGCAGCTCGACGCAGCCGTCGCGAATCTCCAGGCCGTGGGCGGCGACCTGCCCGGTCATGGCGAGATAGAAGCTCTGCTCGGCCGGCATCGTCCCCGGCAGCTGCAGGCTGATGAGCGTGCCGAGCAGGCTCTCGGCGTAGGTGCCCACCGCGACCCGCGCCCCGTGCTGCGCGGCGAGCGCCGCCACCGCGCGGCACTCGGACAGGCCGACGCGACCCGGCTTCGCCGAGAGCGCCTGCGCACCGCGCTCGAGGTAGAGCGCCGCGTCGCGCGCCGACGCGCAGCTCGAATCGACCAGGATCGGGATGCCGCAGTCGCCCTGCAGGGTCGCGAACTGCGCGTCCGGCGCGAGCGCGCTGGGGTCCTCCGCCACGCTTGCGCCCGCGGCGGCGATCGCGCGCACGTAATCGAGCGCCTGTTCGCGCCGATACGCGCCGTTGGCATCGACGTACAGCTCGACCCGCGGCCCCACGGCGGCTCGTATTCGCTCGAGCGCCGCGACGTCGGTCGGAAGGCCCTGGCCACCCTTCACCTTGAGGGTTCGGAAGCCGTAGCGCGCGCACACCTCCGCCGCCTCGGCGGCCATGCGCGCAGGCGTCTGGCGCGTCACGGTCCAGCTGAGCGCGACCCTGCGCTCGCCGCCCCACAGCCGCCACAGCGGCTGACCCGCGGCCGCGGCGCGCAGCGTCCAGCAGGCGTTGTCCACGAGCGCCTTGCCGAGCCGGTTCTCGGGGACGGCGGCGAGCGCCTGCGGCACCTCCTCGAGGTCCTTGCCGAGCACGCGCGGCATGAGCACGTCCTCGAGCGCGGCCGCGAGCGAGCGCGGGGAGACCGCCGACCAGGTCGCCTTCACGGTCCCCTCGGCGATACCCACCGCGCCGTCGTCGGCCACCAGCTTGAGCAGCGCGTAGACCCCGTCGCGCTCCACCGCGTTCGACCACACCACCTCGCGCACGTACGGCAGGCGGTAGAAGGCGAGCGACCAGGAAGCGAGCTTCATGCGGATGTCATCGTGCCCGCCTCGCGCCGCAGCGGCAAGACCACGGCCCGGACAGAGAGTTTTTATGCGCACGCAACTCGCCTATGATGCGCGCTGGACGATCAACCGGGAACACTGCGATGGTGGGAAAGGACCGCGGCACGCCCGCGCCGACTGAGATCACGCTGCACCAAAAATCGCACCTGCTCGAAATCTCCTTCGCCGACGGCAAGACGTTCAAGCTGCCGTACGAATTCCTGCGCGTGTTCTCGCCCTCGGCCGAGGTGCGCGGCCACGGGCCGGGGCAGGAGGTGCTGCAGGTCGGCAAGAAAAACGTCGACATCGCGCGCGTCGAGCCGGTCGGCACCTACGCCCTCCAGCTGTGCTTCGCCGACGGCCACGACACCGGGCTGTACTCCTGGGACCTGCTCTACGATTACGGCCAGCAGCAGGACGAGATGTGGAGCGGCTATCTGCGGCGCCTCGAGCAGGCCGGCGCGAACCGCGAGCCGCCGGACGCCGGGGCGCGCCCGAAAGCCGGCTAGGAGCGGCTCGGACGCGCGCCCGAGCCGCTCACCCCAGCGTCGGCATGTGGAAGCCCGGCGCCGGGGTGTCCTGGTGCGGCCAGCGCGTGGTGATCACCTTGGTGCGGGTGTAGAACTTGACGCCCTCGACGCCGTGCACGTGCAAGTCACCGAACAGGGAATTCTTCCAGCCGCCGAAGGAGTAGAAGGCAACCGGCACCGGGATCGGCACGTTGATGCCGACCATTCCGACCTGGATCTCGTTTTCGAACCGGCGCGCCGCGCCGCCCGACTCGGTGAAGATCGCGGTGCCGTTGGCGTACGGGTTGCGGTTCACGAGCGCGATCGCGTCCTCCAGCGTGTTCACCCGCAGCACCACCAGCACCGGGCCGAAGATCTCGTCCTGGTAGATCTTCATGTTCGGCTGCACGCGGTCGAACAGGCTGGTGCCGAGGAAGTAGCCGCTCTCGGCGCCAGCGACCTTGTGGCCGCGGCCGTCCACCACCAGGCGCGCGCCTTCCTTCACGCCGAGGTCGATGTAGCCCGCCACCTTGTCGCGGTGCTGCGCGGTCACCAGCGGCCCCATGTCCATGCCCTCGCGCTCGCCCGGCCCGATCTTGATGGCGCGCGCCCTCTTCTCGAGCAGCGCGACCAGCGGATCGGCCGCCGCGCCCACCGCCACCACCGCCGAGATCGCCATGCAGCGCTCGCCGGCCGAGCCGTAGGCCGCACCGGTCAGCGCATCGGCGGCGAACTCCAGGTCGGCGTCGGGCAGCACCACGGCGTGGTTCTTCGCCCCGCCGAGGGCCTGCACCCGCTTGCCGTACTTCGCGCAGGTCTCGTAGATGTGCTTCGCGATCGGGGTCGAGCCGACGAAGCTCACCGCCGCGATCCCGGGGTGCTCGAGGATCGCGTCCACCGCCTCCTTGTCGCCGTGCACCACGTTGAACACGCCGTCGGGCAGCCCCGCCTCCTTGAACAGCTCGGCCATCTTCAGCGACGCGGAGGGCACTTTCTCCGAGGGCTTGAGCACGAACGTGTTGCCGCAGGCGATCGCCACCGGGAACATCCACAGCGGCACCATCACCGGGAAATTGAACGGCGTGATGCCGGCGCACACCCCGACCGGCTGGCGCACGGTGTGGGTGTCCACCGCGGTGCCGACGTTCTCCGAGTATTCGCCCTTGAGCAGGTGCGGGATGCCGCAGGCGAATTCGACCACCTCGATGCCGCGCTGCACGCTGCCGGTCGCGTCCGGGAGCGTCTTGCCGTGCTCCTCGGTCACCAGGCGTGCCAGCTCCTTCTGGTTGGCCTGCAGCAGCTGCAGGAACTTCTGCATCACACGCGCGCGGCGCAACGGCGGCGTGTCGCGCCACGCCGGAAACGCCGCCGCGGCCGCCTTTACCGCTGCGTCCACCGTTTGCGCGCTGGCATAGGGCACGCGCTTGGCAACCTGCCCGGTCGCCGGGTTGTACACATTCCCCGTGCGTCCGCCGGGCAGCACGGGCTTGCCGTTGATCCAGAGGGGGACGGTGAAGAGCGACAGCTCGGCGGCCTTGTTCATGGGACGGCTCCTCGTGCGCTCCGCGGCGTGCGCGAGCGGGCGGCGGATTGGGGAAAGGATGCGATTTTACTACCGCGCCGCGGGCAAACCGAAGACTCGCCACCCACGCGCTCTAGAATACCGGCCATACATGCCCACGCCCATCCTTGCCCGCCGGAGCCGGCCATGCGCGTAGTCCGCGCGCTGCGCGAGTTCCTCGCGCTGGAATCCGCCGGCGGGATCCTGCTCACGATCGCCGCCGTGGCCGCACTCGCGATCGCCAACTCGCCACTCGCCGGTCTGTACGAGCGTTTCCTCGACACGCCGGTCGAGGTGCGGATCGGCGCCCTGCGCATCGCCAAGCCGCTGCTGCTGTGGGTCAACGACGGCCTGATGGCCGTGTTCTTCTTCCTGGTGGGGCTCGAGCTCAAGCGCGAGGTGCTCGAGGGCGAGCTCTCCGATCCGCGGCAGGTGCTGCTGCCGGCACTCGCCGCGGCCGCCGGCATGGCCGTGCCGGCCGCCATCTACCTCGCCCTGAACCGGGGCGACGCGGTTGCGCTGCGCGGCTGGGCGATCCCGACCGCAACCGACATCGCCTTCGCGCTCGGCGTTCTTGCGCTGCTCGGCGCGCGCGTTCCGGGCTCGCTCAAGGTGTTTTTGCTCACCCTCGCGATCCTCGACGACCTGGGCGCAATCGTGATCATCGCGATCTTCTACACGGCCGAGCTGTCGGCGCTCTCGCTCGCGGTCGCCGGTCTGGCGCTCGCGGCGCTGCTTGCGATGAACCGGCGCGGTGTGACGCGGGTCGCGCTGTACCTGATGATCGGGCTCGTGCTATGGGTTTCGGTGCTCAAATCGGGCGTCCACGCCACCCTCGCCGGCGTGGCGCTCGCGATGTTCGTACCGCTGCGCACGCATCGCGCCGACAGGACGTATTCGCCGTTGCGCCGCCTCGAGAACGTCCTGCATCCTCCGGTCGCCTACGTGATCCTGCCCCTGTTCGCCTTCGCCAACGCGGGCGTGTCGCTCGCGGGGGTGACCCCGACGGCCCTGCTCGCGCCGGTGCCGCTCGGCGTCGCCGCGGGGCTGTTGTTCGGCAAGACGCTCGGCGTGCTCGGCGCCACCTGGCTCGCGGTCAAGCTCGGCTGGGCGCGCCTGCCGGCAGGCGCGGGTTGGGGCGCGATGCTCGGCATCGCACTGCTGTGCGGCGTGGGCTTCACCATGAGCCTGTTCATCGGCGGGCTCGCGTTCGAGGGCGCCGCAGCGCACTACGCCGTCGACACGCGCCTGGGCATCCTCGGCGGCTCGCTGCTCTCCGCACTGGCCGGCTACGCGCTGCTGCGCGCCGTACTGCCGCGCCGCGCCGAGACCTAGACGCTTCGATGCCCGAGGCATTGATTCCCGCGCGACTCGCCGTCACCGCCGAGGGCACGCCGTACTCGGAGGCCTACGGCGACGTCTATCACAGCGCCGAGGGCGGGCACGAGCAGGCGCGCCACGTCTTTCTCGGCGGCAACGAGCTACCGCTGCGCTGGCGCGGCCGGCGCGCCTTCACCATCGTCGAGACCGGCTTCGGCATGGGCCTGAACTTCCTCGCCACCTGGGCGGCGTGGCGCGACGACGCGCAGCGCTGCGAGCGCCTGCACTTCGCATCGCTCGAGAAGCATCCGTTCGCGCTGCACGACCTGGCAGAGCTGCATGCGCGCCATCCGGAATTCGGACCGCTCGCTGCGGCGCTCCAGGCGCAATGGCCGCTGCTCGTGCCCGGCTGCCACCGCCTGTCGTTCGACGACGATCGCGTGACGCTGACGCTGTTCTTCGCGGATGCCGCCGACGCCCTGGCGCAGATGCGGCTCGCCGCGGACGCGATCTACCTGGACGGATTCGCGCCGGCGAAGAACCCGGACATGTGGACGCGCGCGCTGATGAAGCGCCTGGCGCGTCTCGCGGCGCCGGGCGCCACCGCCGCGACCTGGAGCGCCGCCGCCGGCGTGCGCGAGGCGCTCGAGGCGGTCGGCTTCGAAGTCGAGACGCGCACGGGCTTCGCCCGCAAGCGCGACATGCTCTGTGCACACTACACGCCGCGCCCGGGAGCGGCGCCCCATCTCGCGGCGCAAAGCCGTTCCCGCGAGCGGCGCGCGATCGTAATCGGAGCCGGCCTCGCCGGGACCACGATCTGCGAGCGCCTGAGCACCCGCGGCTGGGGCGTGACGCTCGTCGAGCGCCACCACGCGCCGGCGCTCGAGGCCTCGGGCAATCACGCCGGCGTGTTCCATCCGATCGTCACGCGTGACGACAGCGTGCTCGCGCGGCTGACGCGGGCAGCGTTCCTATACGCGCTCGCGCACTGGAGCGCGCTCGAGGCGCGCGGCCGCTCGCTCGAGTGGGACCGCTGCGGCGTGCTGCAACTGGCGCGCGACGCGAAGGAGGATGCGGCCCAGCGCGGCGCGCTCGCCGTGCTCGCCCTGCCAGTGCACTACGCGCAGTACGTGACGCGCGAGGAAGCCTGCACGCGCGCCGGCGTCGCCGTCGCTGCGGGGGGAATATGGTTTCCCGAGGCCGGCTGGCTGCGGCCCACGAGCCTGGCGCGAGTGGCGCTCGCGGCCTGCGGCGCTTCGCTTGAGACGCGCTACGGGCGCAGCGCGGCCGCGCTCGAGCGCGACGGCGAGCGCTGGATCGTGCGCGACACCGAAGGCAAGCCGATCGCGGCCGCGCCGGTGGTGGTGCTCGCCAACGCAGGCGAGGCGCTCCAGCTCGCGCCCTCCCGCCACCTGCGCCTGCGCCTGCGCCGCGTGCGCGGGCAGATCAGCTACCTCCAGGCCGGCGCCTTCGAGCCCCCGCACGCGGTGGTGCTGCGCGGCGGCCTCGTCCTGCCGCCGGTCGAGGGCCTGTGCGTGCTCGGCGCAACTTACGACTTCGACGACGACAATCCGCAGCCGCGCCTGGAAGGGCACGTCGCGAACCTCGAGCGGCTCGAGCGCATCCTGCCGGGCGCAGCGCGCGGTGTCGATCCCGCGGCGCTTGCCGGGCGCGTCGGCTTTCGCACGGTGGCGCCAGATCGCCTGCCGCTGGTGGGCGCACTCGCCGACGAGAGCACATCGACGCCGGACGAGATCACGGGCCTGCCGGGACTGTACGGTGCGTTCGCCTACGCCTCGCGCGGTATCTTGTGGGCCTCGCTCGCGGCCGAGCTGCTCGCGAGCCGGATCGAGGGCGAGCCGCTGCCGGTGGAGGGCGCGCTGGCGGATGCGGTGGATCCGGGGAGGTTCGTGAAGAGAGCGCTGCGGAGGGGCGAAGTGTAGGAGCGACGGTGCGGATTTTGATATTCTCAGGTCTCCGGTTTTTGCGCATTGCGCTTTGAAGAGCGAAATGCGCAAAAACCGGGGATTGGGGTAAATCCAAAACCAACCCTGCGCCAGGTCGACCAGCCTGATCCAAGTTGCTGTCTTTGATCCGCCGTGATTCTCCACGATCTGTCGGCAACCGCTGAAAGCGCCACGGTTTCGTACGCTTACGGACCGGCCGATCATCTCTGCAGAATGTCCGCTTACGAGCCGCAGTGGTCATTGGCAGCGTAGACTGATTGGAAAATAGCACCAAGGCATCGACGTGTCGGCCAATCAAGGACCGGAACCTGGTCGCAATGCCCAGCAGGAAGCGCTAAAGCGAGCACCGCCTGCGGCGCCTCATAGCCAACCATTCGCTGTCCTGGCGATCACGGTGCTCGGGGTCGTGTACGGCGACATCGGCACCAGTCCGATCTACGCCCTGCGCGAGTGCTTCGCCGGCAAGGACCCGATTGCCGTGACCCCCGACAACGTCCTCGGGATCCTGTCGCTCGTTTTCTGGACGCTCGTCCTCGTCATTTCCTTGAAGTACATGATTTTCGTGCTGCGTGCGGACAACCGGGGCGAGGGGGGAACCTTTGCGCTGCTGGCGCTGCTGCGTCCGAACACGGACCAGGAACGCGTCGCACGCCGGATCCTGGTGCTGCTCGGCATACTTGGTGCGTCGATGCTCTACGGCGGCGCCATGATCACCCCGGCGATCTCGGTACTGAGCGCGGTCGAGGGCCTCAAGGTCGCCGCACCGCAGTTGAGCGCCTACGTAATCCCAGCCACGATCGCCATCCTGCTCGCGCTGTTCGCGGTGCAGAGGCACGGTACGGCGAAAGTAGGCGCCGTGTTCGGTCCCGTGACGCTCATGTGGTTCGTGGTCCTCGCACTGCTGGGCATGCGCGGCATTCTCAAGGCGCCGGAGGTTCTGCTTGCGGTCAGCCCTTGGTACGCGATCAAATTCTTCGTCATCAACCGGTGGACCGGGTTTCTCGCCATGTACGCCGTGTTTCTGGTCGCCACGGGCGGAGAGGCGCTCTACGCGGATCTGGGCCATTTCGGCCGCCACCCGATCCGCAAGGTCTGGTTCGCCCTGGTGCTTCCGGCACTGCTGCTCAACTACTTCGGCCAGGGCGCGTTGCTACTCGCGGAGCCCACGCATAGCTTGCACCCGTTCTATCAGCTCGCGCCTTCGTGGGCGCTGTATCCGCTCATCGTCCTCGCCACGGCCGCCACCTGCATTGCTTCCCAGGCGGTCATCACCGGCGCCTATTCCCTCACCCGGCAGGCCGTACAGCTGGGGCTCCTGCCCCGGCTCAGGGTGACCCAGACCTCGCCCGACGCGCGCGGGCAGATTTACATGCCGTCGGTGAACTGGCTGCTCATGGTGGCGGCGGTCGGCCTGGTCCTCTTGTTCCAGAGCTCCGACAATCTCGCGGCGGCCTATGGCGTCGCGGTGAACTCCACCATGGCGATCACCACCGTCCTCGCGTTCAACGTGGCGCGCGAGCGCGGCGGTTGGACCCTGCCTGCGGCGCTGGCGTTTCTCGTGGGGTTCCTCGCCATCGACCTGGGATTCCTCGGCTCCAACCTGCTCAAGATTCCGGACGGCGGCTGGTTGCCGCTTCTGATCGGCGTGACGCTGTTCACGGTCATGACGACGTGGCGCCGGGGCGCTGCCCTGCTCGCCGAACGGATTGCGAATAACGCCGTGAATCTGGAAACCTTCATCGGCCGCGTGGCGGGCGAACGCATTCCGCGCGTCCCCGGCATCGCGGTGTTCTTTACGGGCAGGCTGGAGCAGACGCCGCCCGCGCTCCAGCAGCTAGTGCGCCATACGGGCGTGCTGCACGATCATGTTCTCGTCGTCACAGTCGTCATCGAACCGGTCTCCAGGATTGAAATGGATGAGCGCATAGAGCTGAAGTCGCTGGAGGCGGGATTTCACCGCCTGGTGCTGCGTTATGGTTGCATGCAGGGACCGAACATCCCATCGGATCTCGCCGCCTGTGCGGAGCGGGGCCTGCCGCTTGATCTGGACCAGGTCCATTACTTCGTCGGACACGTTGACCTTCTGGCGGGACGCAAGCGACGCGGCATGGCGGCGTGGCGCGATCATCTCTTTACTCGCATGACCAGCAATACTGAAGATGCGACCGCGTCCTACCATATTCCGGCGGCCCAGGCGATGAAAATCGGCTTACAGGTCGGCATTTAGAATTCGTTAGGAAACAAACGTGACAAATTTTACGTTCGCGGTTTTATAAGGTAATTCCATTCGCCGTGAAACTTGTCCGGCTTCAAGTTCAGGCGCCGCATTTCCTCATTGCTCACTTGACGACCGGTCGGGAATTTTCGGCGGTCCAATCGACACGTGACGGTCAGTCCCTTGGCGGTGC
>Ga0307372_10000939_pt1 | contig 51024 bp, 52 predicted proteins | sample OX1MG_FD_202533 | JGI IMG/M metagenome (GOLD analysis project Ga0307372, IMG submission 202533) | Soil microbial communities from Risofladan, Vaasa, Finland - OX-1 | ecosystem: Environmental > Terrestrial > Soil > Coastal area > Acid sulfate soil | place: Finland: Risofladan, Vaasa | collected...
GGCAAGGACGCAGGGAGCCTCGATAGCCAAGGCTATCGGGGCGACCGAGGACACAGCATCGCGCCGCCGAGCGCGGCCGGGCGACACAACCGCTCATTCTGTGAGAGCCTCTGAGACCTCCGTCTCCCTCGTTCGAGTTTCCCCCGAACGAGGGAGACGCCGCTCGCCTCGATCCACGATGCTCAAGGGGATGGAGTCTGCGGTCCGCCGCCTGACGTTGCTCGCCCTCGCCGGGGCTTCGTATGCGATCGTCACCGTTGCGTTGGTCATCGGCGAGCGGCCGGGGCTCGGGATCGGGCACTTCTACTACGTGCCGGTCGCCCTCGTTGCCTTCGCCAGCGGGCCGGTGTTCGGCGGTGTGGCGGGTCTCTTCGCCGCCGGGCTCTCCAACTTTGCCGTGTATTTGAACCCGCACCTCCCCTCGTCCCTGCAAGGCGAGCAGATCGGGATCAGGCTCGTCACCTTCACCGCGCTCGGCGTGCTCGTCGGTTGGTTCGCCCGTGAGAACCGGAAGCTCGTCAAGGAGCTGTCGTCACTCGCGGACCGTGACTCGGTGACCGGGCTTCCGAATACGCGCGCGTTCCAGTCCGCAATCGACGGGCGCCTCGAGCGTGCTGCGCCGTTCGTCTTGCTCCTCGGTGATGTCGACGAGTTGCGGCAGTTCAACGCCGACGGGCGCGATCAAGGTGACGATGCACTGCGCCGGCTTGCCGACCGCCTCGTGCTTTCGAAGCGCCTGGATGATGACGTGGCGCGCGTCGGCGGCGACGAGTTCGCCATCTTGACCGCGCTTGGTCCCGACGACGCCAGGACGGTCACGCTTTCGATCGAGAACCAGCTCAACTTCGGCGGCGACAGCGTGACCTTCGGGTGGGCGACGTACCCGCAGGACAGCGACAACGCACTGGGGCTGTACCGGGCCGCCGACGAGCGCCTCTATGCGCGCAAGGTGGCGCGCGGCTTCCGGCGCGGGCCCGTGCCCGGGACGCTGCGCGCCCCGGGCTAGCAGTTCGGCGCCAAGCGCTTTCGCTACACTGGCCCGCGTTCACCGGGGCCCATTCGTCTAGTGGCCTAGGACACCGCCCTCTCACGGCGGCGGCACGGGTTCGAATCCCGTATGGGCCTTTTCCTACCGCTTGAATCCGCGTATCTGGCTTAGATGCGCGGGTCAGGCGCGCCCGGGTTGCCGGCAATGCTCGCCGCGTGTGTACCCCGGTGCGTATCTGGCCAATCGCCGCCCACGAGCAGCGAGCACCGGGCAGGCCAGCCCCCAAAAGGTTGGCGGCAGGTTCGTCGACGTCCTAGACTCGGGCCATGCCGTCGTTCACGTCGATCCTCTTCCGGCTCGCTCGAGCCAGCGCGACCGGGCGGGCGATACGCAAAGGCCCGAGTGCGTACGGGAAACGCCTCGTCCGTAAGCAGATCGGGCGCGCCTGGGGCCGATCAGGCATCCCACGCTGGCCGCGCTGAATTCGCCTCGATCTTCGAGGTTTTCCCCCTTGCGGTACGTCGGTGGGACGATTCATCGCCGTGCCACTGTTGGTACCGGCCACCGGAACGATCCGCCTCCGCCATCTCGTGGTTGAAGGTGTGGTGTCTGGCTCAGCGCTGGCGGTGCACGCGTGCCGGCGGCGCCCGAGCGCGATCCTAGGAGGATGGTCGCCAGTTCTTGGGGCGACGTCGGTAGGGCGTAGATCGCAGTGATCTACGACAGTGACAGCGTCGACCGCTGCTTGACGGCGATTGCGGCTGATTCGTCGTCGGTAAGCGCTGTCGGGTAGCCGGTTCTGGGCGGTTTCTGCTCGAAGGCGACGACGGGCACCGAGTAGATGTCGCCCGTGACGACGAAGCTGCTACCGAGCGGCACCTCCCAGCGCAACCGCTGACGCTTCGTCTTGCTCGTGAGGCGCACGACCGCCGCCGTGAGCGCCTCCGGCAGCGAGTTCCAGTCGTTGTCACTGATGATCGCGTACAGCTTGTCGGACGGACCGATCGCGGTGTTCGTCGCGAAGTGGATGCGGTTCTGGTGCGGCCACCAGTCGCTTCTGAGAACCCTCAGCGGAGGGGGTGGTGTCTTCGCGATCCGCCGGTCAACGTCCAGGAACTTGCGGACACCGACCCTGATCCGCACCCACGGCTCATCCGGACAGGAGCCGACCCAGTTGCCGATGAACTCGTGTCCCATCGACTGGACGCGAGTGCAGTTCCCTCGCAGATCCTCGTCGAGCGCTACCAGGAGCAGCGAGGGGCTCGCGTCCGGCCAGCGGTAGACCGGAACGACGACCGAGTCGCTCATCTGTGCGTTCCAGACGTCTTCCGTGAGGACGACGACGTGCGTGGCCTCGGCGCTCGGGATGTTCAGTTCGTAGAGCTGTCCGCGGAGCGGGTGACTCACAGAACGCCGCGGGTGGCAGCAGCGAGGTTCGCTTCGCGGATCGCGGCGGAGCGCTCCGTGTCGGCGGCGAGTTCGCGGTAGGCGGCGATCTTCTCCTCGCGCTCCTCGTCCTCGCGCAGAACGTTGTTCGCAAAGGTCACAAGCGCGTGCAGCTTCTGAGCCTGAGAAGAGTCGTCCGAGACGAGGCCAGTCCGCGGTGCGCGGGAGAGGGCCTCGTCCACGATCTCGTCGAATGGGGTGTAGACACGAGTGACGGACATGGCGGGAGCATAGCAAGGTGCGCGAAACGGTGCAAGAATTGGTGCATCCCGAGGTGCAAATATCCCAAACTCACCGCCTCGAAACCTCGCTCCAGCATGGCAACACGTCAGCGGCGCGTGCTCAGGCTCTGCTCGGCGTCGGCGAGCTTCGCGGCGGCCTGATCGGCCTCGGCGCGCTTCTCGTTCGCCTCGTCGCCGAGGATCCGGGCCGCCTCGCGAGCGTCGGCGGCGGCGCTCTCGGCAGCCTGCGCGTCGGCCGCGAGGCGCCGGGCCGCGGTGCGCAGCAGCGCCACGCGCTCGCGGGCGGCGCCGGTGACCTCGTCACCGCGGCGGCGGGGGGTGACTGCTTCGAGCGGTCCGAAGCCGACCGCCTTCAGATCCACGACCAGCCGGCCCCGTCGCAGCAAGGGGCGCACGCTCTCGTCGAAGGCTGCAGCGCGCAGCGTCTGCGCGAGCCGGTCGAGAAGCGGCGGGGTCGCTTTCGGGCCTAGCGAAGCGCGCGCCAGCGAAAGCAGAATCCGCAGCGCGTCGCGCTCGCGCGCCGACGCCTCGTCCACCTCGTCGGGGCCGGCCCCTCCGGCGAGCGCCCGTTGTTGCACACTGCGCAGCGCGTCGGCCGCGTTGAGCAGCGCGTCGACCGACGCGGGTTCGTTGCGTGCGAGCAGGTTCGCGATCCAAGCGACCGCGCTCGGCTTCTTCAGGGCGCGAACCATCGCGGCCGCCTCCGTCTGGTGCGCCTTGCGCAGGCGCACCGCAAGTTCGTTGCGCGCCTTCGTGAACTGCTCGGCGGGGAGCGCGTAGAGCTCGTCGAGCTCGCTCTCCAGGTTCGGCACCGATGCCAGCGACATGCCGAGAGCATAAGAAAGAAAAAGAAGGGGGGAGGGCTTTCGCCCTCCCCCCTTCAGGGGTCAAACCCGCTGGTGGGGTCCCGGCTAAGCGGCCTTCACAAGCGACTTCGGCGGCACGATGACCCTGAGGGTCGTCGACTGCCCACCCTTGACCTTGTAGATCGTCACGGGGTTTGCGGTCACGTCGCCGTTCGAGTTGAACGACACGTTGCCGAGGATGCTGCCCTTCAGGTTGATCTTGAAGAGCTGCTTCGCCACGTCCGCGCGAGTACCGTTCGACTGTGCGATCGCGGCCACCAGTGCTTCGGCCGCCTGAGCGGCGTACACCGAGTACGGATCCGGTGCCTTGTGGTCGGCCTTCGTGAACGCTGCGACGAACGCCTTGCCTGCGCCCTTCAGCGCTGCGTTCGGCAGGCCCGCAACCGAGACGGTCATCCCGTTCGCTGCGGTCCCTGCACCCTGGACGGTGGCCGAGACCGGGGTGAAGCCGTCAGGAGCCATGATCTTCACGCCCGGAGCGCCGGCCGCGACGTCCTTGATCAGCTTGCCACCGTTCTCGCAGATCAGACCGCCGAGGAAGACGCCCTGCGCCCCGGAAGCCTTGATCTTGACCGCAAGCGCCTCATACGAGGTCGCCTTGCCGTCCCAGGCCGTGAAGCCGACGACCTTGATGCCGAGCTTCACAGCGGCGTTCCTGAAGTTCGTCGCGACGCCGAGGCCGTAGGCCTCCTTGTCGTTCAGAATGAACACCTGCTTGACGCCGAGCGACTTCGCCAGGACCGCGTCAGCAGCGCCCTGGTAGTCGTCCGCCGCCACGACGCGGGCGTAATTGCGCTTCCCGGTCGGGTAGTACTTGCCCGGTTCGCCGGCTGACGTGCCCGGGCCGGGGTGCGTCAGGCCGACGTACGTATTCGCCGGGCTGACCATGGCAAGCGGGCCGTTGGAGGCGCGGTTGAGGATCGGGATGATGATCTCGGCGCAACCCGAGTTGAACGTGCCGATCACGCCGACCACGCTCGAGTCCTGCGCGTAGGCGTTCGCGTTCGCCGAGCACTTGCCCGAGTCCCACTTACCGGCCTGAGCGGTCGCGTCATCGCAGCTCTGGTAGGCGAGCGTGTACTTGCCTGCCGTGTAGTTGTGCTGCTTGAGGATGAACTGGATCGCCCGTGCCATCTGTGCCGTCTGTGTCCGGCCTGATCCCTCGAGGGGGAGGTCGGACGCAACCAGGTATTGACCGCTTGCGTTCTGGATCGATGAGCACGACGATGCCGGCAGCGGCGTAGCGCCGTCGCTCCGGGCAATTGCGCCGCTCACCATCGTCGCGAGGGCGACGATTGCGATCAGCGCGGACGCTCCTGCGCCCACGTAGATGCGCTTCTTCATTCGTCCTCCTGTCTGGGGGGTCAGGGGAATGTCGCAAGAGCATAAGAGACGAAGGCGTCCTGCGCCAACCCCAGCCGTCAGGTGATCGTCAGGAACTGCCCGCCAGGGCGCCGGTTAGGCTGCTGCCGACGACTCTTGCCGTGAGCTCGCTGACCCCACCCGAACGCGCCGCGCCGGCGCTCCTCGACCGCCTGCGGTCGCTGCCCGCGACCTGGGCCTGCGTGGCGCTCGGCACCGCCGCGATCGGGATCTACTACCTGCTCCCCTCGCACGCCCAGTCGGTCCTCTACGTGCTGATCGGCCTCGCCTCGGTCGGAGCGATCTCCGTCGGCACGATCCGGAATCTGCCGATCGCCGACCGGCCGGCGTGGCGCCTCTTCGCAGCGGGCCTGCTGATGGAAGTCGTCGGCGACGCGATCTACGGGGTCTACGAGCTGGAGCTCAACCGCGAGCCGCCGTTGCCGTCGATCGCGGATGTCTTCTACCTCGGCGGCTATCCGCTCCTGGCGCTCGGCATCATCCTGATCCTGCGCCGCCTGGGCGGACAGACGAGCAGGGCGGCGATCCTCGACTCGATCGTCATCTTCTGCGCCGTCCTCCTCGTCCAGTGGGTCTTCTTCATCGAGCCCTATCGGCACACGACCTTCGCGAGCGAGTCGCAGCGGATCACCGCGATGGCGTACCCGCTCGCGGACGTCCTGCTGCTCGTCGGCCTCGCCCAGCTCGTGCTCGGCCCGGGCGGCCGCACGGCCGCGTACCGCCTGCTGCTCGCGAGTATCGGGCTCTGGGTGGTCGCAGACGAGATCTACGGTCTGAACGTCAACGGCTACCAGGCCGGCAGCTGGCTCGACGCACTGTGGCTCGCCTCGTACGTGCTCTGGGCGGCAGCGGCCCTCCACTCGTCGGTTGGGCGCCTGGCGCTGCCCGAGCGGCGTCAGCTGCCGCGCCTCACGGCCGCGCGTCTGACACTGCTTGCCGCCGCGCTTCTCCTCGGCCCTTCGATCTCCCTCTTCGAGCGGCTGCACCGCGGCCGCACGCACGTGTACGTGATCGCTCCTGTGTCGGCAGCGATCGGCATGCTCGTCCTGCTGCGGCTGGCGGGGCTCGTCCGGTCGGTCGAGCGCGCCCGCCGATCCGAGCGGCTTGCGCGGCGGGAGGCCGAGCAGGCCCAGCAGCTGCTCGCCCACCAGAACGACCAGCTCGTCGAGCTCGACACGCTGAAGGACGAGTTCGTCTCGAGTGTCTCGCACGAGCTGCGCACACCGCTGACCTCGATCTCCGGCTACGTCGAGCTCCTGATCGAGGACGAGCAGAACGAGGAGAAGCGCGGCTACCTGACGATCGTCGACCGCAACGCCCAGCGGCTGCTCGGGCTCGTGTCGGATCTCCTGTTCACCGCCCGCTTGCAGGACGGCCGCCTCGAGCTCGAGCGCAGCGACGTCGACTTCGCGGAGGTCGTCCGGCACGCCGTCGAATCGGCGCGCCCTCGTGCCGAGACGTTGTCGATCGAGCTCGTGCTCGAGTCCGACGACGAGGCGGTGGTCTCGGGCGAGCCGGCGCGGCTGGGGCAGTTGCTCGACAACCTCGTCTCGAACGCGATCAAGTTCACGCCGCAGGGGGGAAGAGTGCTCGTGCGGCTGACGCGTGTTGCCGGGCTCGCACGCGTCGAGGTCTCCGACACGGGCATCGGGATCCCGGGCGAGGAGCGCGAGAAGCTGTTCGAGCGGTTCTTCCGCTCGCAGGCGGCGCTCGAGCGCCAGATCCAGGGCACCGGCCTCGGCCTGTACATCTCGAAGGCGATCGTCGACGCGCACGGGGGCCGAATCGGCGTCACGAGCAGGGAGGGGCACGGGACGACGTTCGTCGTCGAGTTGCCGGCCAACGCATGACCGACCGCCCGCTGATCCTCTGCGCCGACGACGATGAGGACATCCTCGCGCTTGTCGCCTTGCGGCTCGAGCGCGCCGGCTACGAGGTCGTGCGCGCGATCGACGGTGATGCGGCGCTCGCCGCTGCGCGCACCCGCCGGCCCGTGCTCGCCGTCCTCGACGTGATGATGCCGAGGCGCACCGGCTACGAGGTGCTCGCCGAGCTGCGCGCCGATCCCGAGTTGCGCGAGCTGAAGGTGATCCTGCTCTCCGCGCGCGTGCAGGAGTCGGACCACGACCGGGGGATCGCCGCCGGAGCCGACGCGTACCTGGCCAAGCCGTTCAAGGCGCCCGACCTGGTCGCGAAGGTCCACGAGCTGCTCGGCAGAACCATCTAGTCGCGCCGATAGCGATACCCGAACCCGCGCACCGTCTCGACGGGCGCTGCCTCGGGCGCGTCGGGCACGAGCTTGCGGCGCAGGTAGCCCACGTACAGCTTCACCTGGTCGCCGGAGACGCCGTACGGATCGCCCCAGACGAGCTCGAGCAGCTGCCCGCGCGAGAGCACCTGGTTCGGGTTCTGCACGAACGCCGACAGGAGCTTGAACTCGAGCGGCGTCAACTGCACGTCGCGTCCCTGCACGGTCACCTGGCGCTGTGCGTAGTCGATCTGGAGAAAGTCGTCGCCGTAGGCCTCGACCACCTCCGTCTTGCCTCCCGAGCGCCGGAGCAGCGCCTGGACGCGCGCGAGCAGCTCCTGCCGGCCGAACGGCTTCGCGACGTAGTCGTCGGCGCCGGCGGCGAGGCCCCGCACCTTTTCCAGCTCCTGGCTGCGAGCGGTCAGCATCAGCACCGGAACCTCCGAGAGGTCGCGGATCCGTTCGAGCGTCTGGTAGCCGTCCAGGTCCGGCATCGTCACATCGAGGATCACGAGGGCGGGGGGGTTTGCGAACAGGCGCCGCAGGCCCTCCTTGCCGTCGACCGCCTCGTCGACGGTGTAGCCACCCCGCTCCAGGAGCTCCCGGAGCAGCAGCCGAATATCGGGATCGTCGTCGATCACGAGCACCCTGTGCCGTGCGTTCATACCTCCTTCATACCACCCCGCAGCCCAATTCCTTGCGGCCGAGTCGAGTCTTGCGTCGTGGCCCGCGTGCTCATCTGTGAACCCCACGAGGACATTCGTGCTCTCCTCGAGCTCGTCGTCCACCGCCTGGGGCATCAACCGGTGCCGTATTCCGGTCGCTCCGTCGACCACATCGGCGTCGATGCGGCGGTGATCGAGCCGGGGGAGGGTGACGGTCTGCACCTCGCGCGGCGTCTGCGTGCCAAGAATGTGCCGGTGCTCTTCACGAGCATCTACCCCGCCGACGACGACATGCTCGAGCTCGGCCCGGCCGCGTATCTCGTCAAGCCGTTCCCGCTCTACGCGCTCGAGCGCGCACTCGAAACGGCGCTCGCGCAGGTCGCCGCCGCACCGCCGGTCGCCGCCCTGTAGCGCCGCAAACTGCCTGCGGCAGATCGTTGGGAGGATCGTCCCCGGGGGCAGTTTGCGGCCGGCCGAGGCCGAGCAGATCGTGTCGGTCGAGGTCTCCGACCTCTTCAGATCGGCCGCAGCGCCGTCCCACGGTGCCCCCGTCGGCTCTCAGAGTCCCACCGATGTACCGCCCGTCGGCGACGAAGACCTACGTCGCTCGTCGCGGTGACGAATCTTGACGGAGCCGGCTGAAATCACCGAGCGCAAGTTTCCGGACCGTCTCCCGCAGCAACCTGTGCTTGATGAGCGGGGTGATTGCCATTTGGAGGTATGTGTGTCATAAGGATCAAGAGGGCGAGACAGCTGCGATTTTGTGTGGGAAGGGCGCCATCAAAATGAGGGGTCATAGCGGTTCGACGGCACTCGCATTCGCATGTGTTGCGTTGCTGCTGGTGCTGCTCCCGGCGGGTGCACCTGCTGCGCTCAATCGTGTGGCCGGAGCGCCGCTCGTCGCGCAAACTCACAGCCTGCCGGCAGCCTTTTCGGCGCTGTCGTATGCCGTGCAGCTCCGCGCGACTGGCGGCACTCGACCCTACGTCTGTGTGCCCGAGGCCTTGCACGTCGGGTCGCTCCACCTGACTAGCGACTGCTGGATCACCGGGATGGCGCCCACCGTCAAATACAAGTCCGTGACGGGACCGTTCTCTTTCAAGATGAGCGATCACAGCAGTCCACCGCAGACAATCAGATTCGGCCCGTTGAACTTCACGACGCTTGTGCAAGAGCCTGCGACGGACGGCCCCTTCTTTTCGGTGCCCAACGGACTGGACGGGCTTCATGTCACTGTCGGCGAGAAGATCGACCGGTCCTATTGCAGTCCGAGGCCGCTGCCCGGCCGAGATTGTGGTGGCCCTTTCGTACACAATCAGCTGAACCCGCTAGGGGGCCACTCACTACACGGCCCGTATACCTACAGGATCAAGCAGGGGTTTCTTCCGTTCGGACTCGTGCTCCACACCAACGGACTGCTCACCGGCACCGTCAGCAAGCTGAATAGGCGTTCGCGCACGTGGTCGCTGACGATCTGCGTGTCAGACGGGAGCCCGCCGCAAGGTGGTGCCAACGCTATCCCGTGTCAGGACACCTCGATCGTTGTCGTTGTGAAGACGAAGCTCACGCCGAAGCCGAAACCGACACCGACGCCCACACCGACGCCGACCCCGACCCCGAAGCCCGTTATCGACGCGGTGACGCCGGCGACCATCACGCTCGGGTCCGCGGGAGGCTGTGCCGGCGGCAACCTAACCGCATCGATGCAGATCACCGCAGCAAGCAACGTTTCGTGGACGGTCAAGGAAGATCCAAATTCGAACTCCCCTGGTCAAGTCGTCGCTGGCTCAGGGACTGGATCAGGACCGTTTACGGTCACCATCGGCGTGGCGCCGCAGACGCCAACCTTTGACTGCACCTATACGGTTCAAATGTCCGAATCTACCCTTGTCGACGTGACGTTTAGTAATGGCACGATCCTTGGAGTCACCGTGTACTGGACCTACACGTTCGTGGAATGACGTCGGCAACATCGCGTAGGGGCTATCGACTGGTCTGAGGTTCGGGGGTCATTCCCGCACACTCGCGCAGGTGAGAGTCGCTTCCCCAGCTCCCCTTGAGTCGACGTTCTACGATTGGTCGCGTGGCCGAGTTCGTTCCGCCCGACTTTGACGTCCCGCTCGGTCTCGAGAATTCCGAGTTCGTCCTCGAGCCGCTCGGGCCTGAGCACAACGAGCTGGACTACGACGCCTGGACGTCGTCGATGGAGCACATCGCGGCGACGCCCGGGTATCCCGACGGCTCCTGGCCGCGAGAGATGACGCGGGACGAGAACCGCGCGGACCTGCAGCGCCACGCCGACGACTTCCGCACCCGGAAGGGGTTCACGTACACGGTGCTCGATCCGGCCAGCCGCGACGTGATCGGGTGCGTCTACATCTACCCGCTACGCGACAGCGACAGCGACGCCTGCGCACTCTCGTGGGTGCGGGAGAGCCACGCACACCTGGACACCCCCCTTTGGCACGCCGTGAGTGAGTGGCTCGAATCGGACTGGCCATTCGCCAGCGTGGAGTACGCGCTGCGCGCGTAGGCGTCAGCGTGCAGCTCGGCCGGGGGACATTCGTGAACTGTGAGTGTGTCGGTGTCCCGTCTGGGGCGTTTGTCAGGTTGGTGTCGGTGCTCTTCGTTTGTGACTCAGCGTAAGGATGACCCGTCACAGAGCAGCGAGGCCGGGCAGCGACGCATACGTCGCCTCGCAGATGGGTTGCTCAATCGAGGTGCGGGGCACCTATTCCGGGCTGATCAACGCCGAGAGCAACGGCGCTCGGGTCGGTCAGCGATGGCGGCGTCGCGCGCCGCCGGGCAGGTTTGAAAACGAATCATGACCCAGGTGTGACCCAGCACGAAAGAGAGGCTCTTCGGGGTCTCTCTTTGGCTCAGTTTTGGCTCTAATGCTGAGGCTGCGGGACTAGGACTCGAACCTAGACTACCGGATTCAGAGTCCGGCGTCCTACCATTAGACGATCCCGCAGCGCGGCCGCATTGTAGCCGCCCTCGAAAACGGCGACCGGTGTTACAGGTCGAGTTGGTAGAGCGGGACGAGCCGTTTCTCGGCCTCCGTGTCGATATGCGCGATCACTTCGACGTACGGCTCGAGCCCCGAGCCGCGGAGCTTCGCCTTCAGCAGGCCGTCGACCTGGAAGATGCCGGAGGAGTTGTTCATGCGGATCGAGATGCGGATCGGCTTCTCCTCGCCGTCGGAGATCTCGACCTCCTCGATCGCCGCTGCCGAGAGCGAATGGATGCCGACACGGCCTCGTTCGAACGCGATGCGCGAGCGGCCCTGCTCCATGTCGAGCGCGTCCGCGACGCGCAGGATGCCCGCCTCGAGCGTCAGCGGCTCGCCGTCGGAGCGGTGGCTGATGATCCCCTGCAGCACCTCGGAGACGACGACGGTCAGGTCGGGCTCCTCGTAGAGCCCAGCGACCAGCTGGCGGAGCTTCGGCTCGGCGAGGAAGAGGCTGAAGTCTTCGTGGCCGTGGCGGTGCACCGACATGCCGATGCAGTGCGTGAGCGCGGTCAGGGCGACGACCACCTCGGCGTCGTCGCGCGTCATGCCGTAGTCCCGGACCATGGCCGGCTCGATGCCGTGCTTCGTCAGCTGACGCAAAAGCTTCAGGGCGATGTTCGTGACGATCTGGATGTGCACCCAGGAGTGGTCGTTGATCCCCATGCGCGCGACGGCGTTGACATTGGCGACGTGCCACCAGCCCTTCACCTGGTCGTCCTGGTTCACGCGGTCGACGACCGTGCGCAGCTTCTTGTTCGCGCGCACGGGAACGCGAATCCGCATCGCCTTGACCGCCTCGGCCGGTGTCAGCCGCGTCTCCCGCTCGGCCTCGGCCGAGGCCGGAGCCGCGATCAGCTCGCGCGTCGCGGGATCGAGCTCTGTCTTGTCCTCCGGCATGCGTGACACGATACGCCTCCGGTGCTCGACGACACCCACACCGACCTCGGCGGCGCCCCGGCTGGATTCTGGCGCAGGTTCGCCGCGTCGTTCATCGACGGGATCGTCGTCAGCCTCGCCGGCGGCCTCCTCAGCATCGTCTTCGGGTATCGCGGCGGGCACGGCGCGCAGGTCTGGTTCTCGGGTGGAAACGGGCTCGGGCTCGTCGTGGCCGCGGGCTACTTCACGTTCTTCCACGGACGGACGGGCCAGACACCGGGGAACGCCGCTCTCGGCATCCGCGTCGTCGACAGTCGCGACCGGCTCGGGCGGCCGCTCGGTTACGGGCGCGCGTTCGTACGCTGGGTCGTCTCGATCCCCTCCGGCGTGGTGTTCCTGCTCGGCTACCTGTGGATGCTCTGGGACCCGCGCAAGCAGACCTGGCACGACAAGGCCGCCGGCTCGCTGCCGGTCGTCGTCGGGTATTAGGCGACGTTGACGGCCCAGTCGCCGTAGAGCGAGCGGTAGAGGCCGTGCAGCGCGAGCAGCTCGTCGTGCGTGCCCTGCTCCACCACCTTGCCGTGCTCGAGCACGACGATCAGGTCGGCGTCTCGGATCGTCGACAGACGGTGGGCGATGATGAACGCGGTGCGGCCGTGCAAGAGCCTGCGCAGCGCGCGCTCGATCTTCCGCTCGGTGCCGATGTCGACCGAGCTCGTCGCCTCGTCGAGGATCAAGATGCGCGGGTCGGCAAGCAGCGAGCGGGCGAACGCGACGAGCTGCCGCTGCCCGAGCGACAGGCGTGAGCCGCGCTCGCCGAGCTGCGTCTCGTAGCCATGCTCGAGCCGTTCGATGAACTCGTCGGCGCCCACTGCGCGCGCCGCCGCGACGATCTCCTGGAGCCCCGCCTCCGGGCGGCCGAAGGCGATGTTCTCGGCGACAGTCCCCGCGAAGAGGAAGCCTTCCTGCGGCACGATCCCGAGCTGTCCGCGGAGCGACGCCTGCGAGACGGTCCGCAGGTCGGCGCCGTCGATCGTGAGGCTGCCACCCGTCGGGTCGTAGAAGCGCGCGAGCAGCTTCGCGATCGTCGACTTGCCGGCGCCGGTGTGGCCGACGAGCGCGACCGTGGTGCCCGGAGCGACGTCGAGGTCGATCCCGTGCAGTACCTCGGGCCCCCGGCCGTACCCGAAGCGGACAGCGTGGAAGCCGATGCGTCCGTCGATCCGTCCGAGCTCGACGGCGTCGTCGGCATCGCGCACCTCCGCCTCCTCGTCGAGCAGGTCGGTGATCTTGTCGAGCGCAGCCACCGCCGAGAGGAACGTGTTGTAGAGCTGCGAGAGCTGCTGTACCGGGTCGAAGAAGTTCGTCAGGTAGCCGAGAAACGCCACCAGCGTCCCGATCGACACGTGGCCGTTGAACGCGAGCCAGCCGCCGTAACCGAGTACCACCGCGGTGGCCGCGGAGGAGAGGAAGTCGACCACCGGGAAGTACAGGCCGTTCAGGACGACGGTCTCCATGTTCGAGGCGCGGTAGCGGTTGCTGACGTGGCGGAAGTTCTCGCGCGCGGCGCCCTCGCGGGTGAACGACTGGAGCACGCGCATGCCGGCGATGTCCTCGGCGAGCGTCGCAGTCACAGCGCCGAGCGTTTCGCGCACCGAACGGTAGGCGCGCCCCGAGCGCTTCCGGAACCACGCTGTCGCGAGCGCCATCGCAGGCATCACCGTCAGCGAGGCGAGGGCGAGCCGCCAGTCGAGGAAGAAGAGGACGACAGCCGTCCCGACGAGTGTGAGCGAGTTCTGCACGAGCGAGCTGACGCCGTCGGTGACGAGCTGGTCGAGCGCCTCGACGTCGTTGGTCAGGCGGCTGATGATCACGCCGGCGCGGTTGCGCTCGTAGAAGCCGAGCGAGAGCCGTTGCAGGTGGCGGAAGAGGTGGTTGCGGAGGTCGGCGAGCATCCGCTCGCCGGTCCAGCCCGTGTAGAAGGTCTGCGCGTAGCTGAATCCGATCCCGAGCACGCCGGCGGCCACGAACGCGAGCACGAGGGTTTCGAGTGCACTCGTCGAGCCGTGGCGAACGTCGTCGACGGCGCGGCCGACGAGGTACGGCGGGGCGAGCGCGACGGCGGTCGCGCCGAGCAGTGAGACCACAGCGAGCGCCGTGCGCCCCTTGTACGGCCGCGCGAGGCGGTAGAGCGCGGTGAGACGGCGCTTCGTCTGCGCCCACGACCAGTCGTCGACCTGAGGGCGCCCGCCCCGCATCAGGTGGCCTCCCGGCTGATGCACCTTCATGCCTGGGCCACCTCCTCCGTGAACACGCGCTCGAGTTGCCCGTGCTCGTAGATCTCGCGGTAGACCTCGTTGGAGTCGATGAGGTCGTCGTGGGTGCCGCGCGCGGCCACCCGGCCGTCCTCGAGCACGACGACCTCGTCCGCGAGCGCGATCGTCGAGAGGCGGTGCGCGATGATGATCGTCGTCCGGCCCTGCATCGCCTCACGGAGACCGTCGCGGATCCTCGACTCGGTCGTCGCGTCGACCGATGCCGTTGCGTCGTCGAGGATCAAGATGCGCGGGTCGACCACGAGCGCTCGCGCGATTGCCACCCGCTGGCGTTGCCCACCCGAGAGCGTGATCCCGCGCTCGCCGATCACGGTGTCGTAGCCGTCGGGAAGCGCTTCGACGAACTCGTGCGCCTGGGCGAGCCGCGCCGCGCGCTCGACCTCCTCGTCGGTCGCGTCGGGACGGCCGAAGGCGATGTTCTCGCGGACCGTCGCCGAGAAGAGGAACGGATCCTGCGCGATCACCCCGATCTCGCGGCGGAGGGACGTCAACGCGACGGTGCGCACGTCGGCGCCGTCGATCGAGACGGTGCCCGCCTGGACGTCGTAGAAGCGGGGCACGAGCGACGCGAGCGTCGTCTTGCCGGCGCCCGTGTGGCCGATCAGCGCGACGACCTTGCCGGGCGCGAGGTCGAGATCGATGCCGTGCAGCACGGGCCGTTGCGGGTCGTAGCCGAAGGTGACGTTCTCGAACTGCACCCGTCCCGGGCCCGCCGGCAGCTCGCGCGCCTCGGGCTCGTCGCGGATCTCCTCCGGCTCGTCGATCACCTGGAAGATGCGTTCGCCGGACGCGGTCGCGCGCTGTGCCTGTCCGATCCACATGCCGAGTGCGCGCAGCGGCATCACGAGCATCGCCAGATAGAGGTTGAAGCGCACGAAGCTGCCCACCGAGAGCGTCCCGTGGGCGACCATGCGCCCGCCGAGCAGGAGGATCGCCGCTTGCGCGAGGAGCGGCAGGAAGCTCAGCATCGGCACATAGAACGCGCGCTGCCGGTTGGCCTTCACGCTGAGGCTGAACACCTCCTCGGAGCGCCGCTCGAACTTTTGCTGCTCGGCGTTCTCCTGCGCGAACGACTTGACCACGTGCACTCCGACGATGTTCTCTTCGGCGACCGTCGCCACGTCGGCCATCTTCTGTTGCACGTCGCGCAGCAGCGGGTGCGAGACGTGGCTGTAGCGGTACGCGACGGCGATCAGGAACGGCGCGATCGCGAGCGTGACCAGTGCCAGGTGCCACTGGATGAAGAACACGATGGCGCCGACGCCCAGGATCGTGAAGATGTGCTGGAAGAAGAAGATCAGCCCGTAGCCGAGGAAGAAACGCACGCTCTGCAGGTCGACCGTTGCCCGGCTCATCAACTGGCCGGTCTGATGCCGGTCGTAGAAGCCGAACGAGAGGCGGACGAGCTTCGCGTACACGGCAGTGCGCATGTCGAGCTCGACGTCGAGCGCCTGCTTGCCCGCGATCAGACGGCGTCCGCCCATCATCAGTGCCCGGGCGGCGCCCAGCGCGAGGATCGCCCCGACGAGCCACGGCAGCTCGTGGCGTCCATGGTGGGTGAGCGCATTCGCGACGGAGCCGGTCAGGTAGACGCCGCCCAGCCCCGCCGCCTGCGAGCCGACGGCGAGCACGATCGACACGGCCATCGAGAGCTTGTAGGGACGAAGGAACCCGAGCAGCCTGACGAACGTGGTGCGGTAGCGAGGCGACTGGGTCACTCGTCGAGGGTACCGGGCTTCAGGCGGGTGGCGGCGCGACGCTCACGCGGGCGCGCGCACGGCCACGAACCAACGGCCTTCGTGCAGCACCTCGCCGCCGCCCAGTTCGTCTGCGAGACCGTCACCGGTGAAGTACCGCTTGTAGACCTCCCAGGCCGAGCCGTCGTTCAGCACGCGCGGCGACAGGTGCTCGTCGACGTCGCTGTGGGCGCGGGACGCGTCGACGACCACGAGCTCGGGCGCGACCCGCGCGGCCTCGGCGAGGAAGCGCTCGCGCTCGCCGGTCTCCAGATGGCCGTAGAAGTGGCCTGTGAAGACGAGCGAAAAGCAGGCGTCCGGAAACGGCAGAGCGAAGGCGTCGCCCTGAACGAACGTCGCGTTCGGCGCCTGTCGTCGTGCGACGTCGAGCATGCGCGCGCTCTGGTCGAGACCGACGACGTCACCGCGGATGTGCCGGGTGAGAAATCCCGTACCGCACGCGACGTCGAGCGTGCGACCCCTCGGTAGTCCTGCGATCGTCTTGCAGAGCTCGTCCAGCTCCTCGTCCCAGCCGGGACGCTCCCGGTCGGCGAAGAGCCCTCGTCCGAGCCACCAGTCGTCGTACTCGGAAGCACGCGTGTCGTAGTACTCCTTCACGGCCTCATAGAGTAGTGACCGTGTTTCCGCTCGAGTCGGTGCCGAACTTCAGCGAAGGTCGCGACCAGGCGACGATCGACGCGATCGGGCAGGCGCTCGGGGCGCGTGCGCGCCTGCTCGACGTGCACACCGACGCCGACCACAACCGCTCGGTCTTCACGCTCGTCGGGTCGGAGGCGGAGCTGGTCGACGCGCTGCTCGCAGGGATCGCGGTCGCAGCCGAGCGCATCGACCTGCGTGCGCACGAGGGAGCGCATCCGCGCATCGGCGCGGCCGATGTGGTGCCGCTCGTGCCACTCCGCCCGGAGGACATGGAACGAGCGCAGGCTGCTGCGCGCACCGTCGGGAAGCGGATCGGCGCCGAGCTCGGGCTGCCGGTCTTCCTGTACGCGCCACCCGAGCGCGGGCCGGCGTTCTACCGGCGCGGCGGGCCGGAGGGGCTGCAGCGACGCATCGACGACGGAGAGCTCATACCCGACTTCGGCCCGGCGCGCCTGCACGAGCGCGCAGGCGGAGTGATCCTCGGCGCGCGCCGGCCGCTCGTCGCGTTCAACGTCAACCTCCGCGGGGACGTGGAGGTTGCGCGTGCGATCGCAGCGGTCGTGCGCGAGCAGGGCGGCGGCTTTCCCGGCGTGCGTGCCCTCGGGCTCGCTCTGCCGAGCGCGGGGCTCGTCCAGGTGTCGATGAACATCGAGGACTGGGAGGCAGCGGCGCCGCACGCGGTCGTCGCCCGCATCGAGGCCGAGGCTTCGGCCCGCGGCGCCGAGATCGTCGGCTCGGAGCTCGTCGGCCTGATGCCCGCGGGCGCCGCCGCTGCCGCGGCGGGCGCGCTGCTCAAGCTCGACGGCTTCGACGCATCGCGCGTGCTCGAGCTCCGCCTGCTCCCCTGACTCCGCCCGCGCCGCTCTAGACTCGGCGGCATGGCCCCGACACTCGCCCTCACGGGCGACGACCTCTCGCTCGACGACGTCTGGGCAGTTGCCGTGGAAAGGCAGCCCGCGGCGCCGCTTGCGGAGACGGCGCGTGAGCGGATGCGCGCCGCGCGCGCCGTTGTCGAGGCGGTCGCGCACGGCGCCCACGAGCACACCTACGGCGTCAATACCGGCTTCGGCCGGTTCGTGTCGAAGCAGATACCGGAGGAGCTGACCGAGGAACTGCAGTTGCGGCTCCTCCGTTCGCACGCCTGCGGCGTCGGCGAGCCGTATCCCGACGCTGTCGTTCGGGCGGCGATGCTGCTGCGCGCGAACGCCCTTGCCAAAGGCAACTCGGGCGCGCGGGTCGAGACGGTCGAGCTGCTGCTCGCCTGTTTGAACCGCGGCGTACTGCCGTTTGTCCCAGCCCGTGGCTCGGTCGGCGCCTCCGGCGACCTGGCGCCGCTTGCGCATCTCGCGCTGCCGCTCGTCGGCGAGGGCCGGGCCTGGTACGACGGTGACCTCGTCGACGGCGGTGCTGCGCTCGCGCGGGCCGGCCTCGAGCCGGTTCGCCTGCTTGCCAAGGAGGGCCTGTCGCTGATCAACGGCACCCAGTTCATGGCGGCGCAGGGGTCGCTCGCGCTCGTGCGGGCACGCCGCCTCGGCCGCATCGCCGACTGCGCGTGCGCGCTGTCGCTCGAGGCGCTGCAGGGGTCGCGAAACTCGTTCATCCCGCAGGTGCACGAACTGCGTCCGCTGCGTGGGCAGGGGGCGTCGGCGCGCAACGTCATGCGCCTCCTCGACGGCTCGGCGATCATCGAATCGCACCGCTGGTGCGACAAGGTGCAGGACGCGTACTCGCTTCGGTGCGCGCCGCAGGTGCACGGCGCGTCGAGAGATCTCCTCGACTACGTCGAGTACACGGTCACGACCGAGCTGAACTCCGCGACCGACAACCCACTCGTGCTCGTCGACGACGGGATGCTCGTGTCGGCGGGCAACTTCCACGGCCAGCCGCTGGCCTTCGCACTCGATGCGCTCGCGATGGCCGTCTCGGAGTACGCGAGCATCTCCGAGCGCCGAGTCGAGCGCCTCGTCAACCCGAATCTCAGCGAAGGGCTGCCGGCGTTCCTCACCAGCGACGGCGGCCTCAATTCTGGGTTCATGATCCCGCAGTACGTGGCGGCAGCTCTCGTCTCCGAGAACAAGTCGCTCTGTCACCCGGCGTCGGTCGACTCGATCCCGACGAGCGCGGGGCAGGAGGATCATGTGTCGATGGGCAATGCGTCGGCGCTGAAGGCGTGGCAGATCGTGGCGAACTCGGAGCGCGCGCTTGCGATCGAGTTGCTCGCAGGCGCACAGGCGGTCGAGTTCCTCGCGCCGCTCGAACCAGGACGCGGTGGACGCGCGGTGCACGACTTCGTCCGCACGCTCTCGCCGCGGCTGCGCGACGACCGGTCGCTCGGGCTCGACATCGAGGCCGTCGCCGACTCGATCCGGGACGGCTCGCTCCTCGCGGCCGTCGAGGCCGATGTGGGGGAGCTCGAATGAGCCGCCAGCGACGCCTGCAGTGGGGCGAGGCGGAGCCGGCGCCGCTCGAGCATCCCTTTCGCGACTCGCTGCTCGTCTACGGCGGGCTCGCAGTCGTGATCGTGGTGATCGCGTGGGTAAGCGGCGGGCCGGTCGGGAAGGCGGCGCTGATTGCAGCCGGCTTCTTCGTCCTCGCGTCGGTGTGGAGCCTCGTGCGCTGGCGCCGCCGCCTGCGCCGGCAAGGCGAGCGGTGACGGCGGCCCCGTCGCTCGACGAAGTGGTCGAATCGCTCTGCGGCGACCTGTCGGCGATCCGTGCACCCCACGGCAACACGCTGCATGCACGGTCGTGGTCGACGGAGGCGCCGTTGCGCATGCTGCTCAACAACCTCGACGCTGATGTTGCCGAGCGCCCCGAGGACCTCGTCGTCTACGGCGGTTCCGGCCGTGCAGCGCGCTCACACGAGGCCCTGAAGGCGATCGTGCGGGCGCTCCTGACCCTGGGCGACGACGAGACGCTGCTCGTGCAGTCGGGCAAGCCGGTCGCCGTGTTTCGGACGACGACGTCATCGCCGCGGGTGCTGATCGCCAACTCACTGCTCGTCCCGAAGTGGGCGACGTGGGAGGAGTTCCGTCGCCTCGAGGCACTGGGGCTGACGATGTTCGGCCAGATGACGGCGGGATCGTGGATCTACATCGGCACGCAGGGGATCCTGCAGGGCACCTACCAGACGTTTGCAGCAGCCGGTCAGGAGCACTTCGGCTCGCCGTCGCTCTCGGGGCGCACGATCCTGACGGCCGGGCTCGGTGGGATGGGCGGTGCGCAGCCGCTCGCCGCGACGCTCGCCGGCGGCGCGATCCTCTGCGTCGAGGTCGACCCTGCGCGGATCGAACGCCGTCTCGAGACGCGCTACCTCGACGAGGCGACCGAGTCGCTCGACGACGCGCTCGCGCGGGTTCGCGCGGCTGCGGCCGACGGCCGCGCGCTCTCGGTCGGCCTGCTCGGGAATGCGGCCGACGTGGTGCCGGAGCTCGCGCGGCGGGGAGAGCACTTCGATCTCGTCACCGACCAGACCGCAGCCCACGACCCGTTGACCGGCTACGTACCGCAAGGTCTCGCGATCGCCGAGGCCGACGCGCTGCGCCTGGCGGACCCCGACGAGTATCTCCGCCGTGCGCGCGGCTCGATCGCGCTCCACGTCGAGGCGCTGCTCGAGTACGTCCGGGCCGGGAGCTATGTTTTCGATTATGGCAACAACTTGCGAGGTGAGGCCCGGGACGCAGGCGTAACGGAGGCCTTCTCATACCCGGGCTTCGTCCCGGCCTATATTCGACCGCTCTTCTGCCGCGGCATCGGGCCGTTTCGCTGGGCTGCACTGTCCGGGGACCCGGCCGACATCGCGACGATCGACGAGGCGCTGCGTCAGCTCTTTCCCGGCGACGAACTGCTCCAGCGTTGGCTCGCGCTCGCACCCGAGCGGGTTGCCTTCCAGGGCCTCCCGGCGCGGATCTGCTGGCTCGGCTACGGCGACCGCGCCAAGGCGGGGCTCGCGATCAACGACCTCGTTCGCTCGGGCAGCGTCAAGGCGCCCGTGGTGATCGGACGGGATCACCTCGACGCGGGCTCGGTGGCGTCGCCCTACCGCGAGACGGAGTCGATGCGCGACGGCTCCGACGCGATCGCCGACTGGCCGATCCTGAATGCGCTCGTCAACGTGGCAGCGGGCGCGACCTGGGTGAGCGTCCATCACGGCGGCGGCGTGGGCATCGGCAACTCGATTCACGCGGGAATGGTCGTGCTCGCTGACGGCACGGTGGAGGCCGGCGAGCGCCTCGAGCGCGTGCTGACCACCGATCCCGGGATGGGCGTCGTTCGCCACCTCGACGCCGGCTATCCCGAGGCCGAGGCAGCGGCGCGCGAGCACGGCCTCTCGACACCGATGTTCGACGCCTGACCGCGTGGCGCCGGGCCGCGCGCATCGCCTGCTCGTTCGCGACCTCGCCCAGCTGGCGACGCCGTCGGCGGGCGGGTTCCCCCGGCGCGGAGCGGCCCTCGCCGCAGTCGATGTCGTCGAGGACGCCTACGTGCTCTGCGCGGGCGACCGCATCGAGGCGTGCGGCCGCATGCGTGATCTGCGGGCGCTCGACGGAGAGGTGGCCGAGCTCGACGGGCGGGGCCTCTGCGCGGTGCCCGGGCTCGTCGACTGCCATACGCATCCCGCGTGGGGCGGCGACCGCGTCGAAGAGTTCTCGCTGCGTGCCGCCGGCGCGGGCTACGAGGAGCTGCACGCGGCCGGCGGCGGGATCGCCGCCACGGTGGCCGCAACGCGTGCACTGGGCGCCGACGGGCTCCGTGCGCGAGTCGAGCGCCACGCAGGTTGGCTGTTGCGCGACGGGACGACCACCTGGGAGGGGAAGTCGGGCTACGGGCTCGACCGCGACACCGAGCTCGAGTCGCTTGCAGCCGTCCGCGCGGCGGGTGGCTTGCCGACCTGGCTGGGAGCGCACGCGGTGCCGCCCGAGTTCGACGACGCCGACGACTACCTCGACTTCGCCCTGCGGGAGGTGCTGCCCGGCGCAGCCCGGCTGGCCGAGGCCGCGGACGTGTTCCTCGAGCGCGGGGCGTTCGACGCAGCCCAGGCCCGGCGGTACCTCGTCGCCTGCCGCGACGCTGGGCTCGCGCTGCGTCTGCACGGGGACCAGTTCACCGAGATCGGCGCCATCGGGCTCGCGTGCGAGCTCGGAGCCCGCTCCGTCGACCACCTCGAGGCGACGGGCCCCGACGGCGTGCGGGCGCTTGCGGCGAGCGAAACCGTCGGAGTGCTGCTGCCCGCCAGCGCGCTGTATCTCGACCGTCCGATGCCTCCGGCGCAGGCGCTCGTCGCCGCAGGCGCGGCGATCGCACTCGCCACCGACTTCAACCCCGGGAGCTCGTTCACGACGAGCCTGCCGCTCGTCTGCTCCCTCGCCTGCACGCAACTCCAGCTCAGCCCCCAGGAGGCGCTTGCGGCGGTCACCGTGAACGCGGCCCACGTGCTCGGCTGTGCGGGCGATCGGGGTCGCGTCGCGCCCGGCCTGCGCGCCGACCTGACGCTCCTCGATGCGCCCGATTGGCGGTACCTCGCCTACTACCTCGCGGGCGACGTCGTGGCGGCGGTCGTACGCGGCGGCGAGCTCGCGTTTCGCCGCTAACCTGGGCGTCGATGCCCACCCGGAAGCAGCGGCGGCGCCGCGACAAGGACTTCCGCCACGACGTGCGCGTATTCGAGGTCGACGCGGAGGGGAACGAGGTCCCGATCGCCGAGCTGCGGTCTCGAGCTGAGAAGCCGAAGGCCGTGCAGGCCACCAAAGGCGGGAAGAAGGGGAAGAACGCACGCGGCTCGCGCTCGCGGACGCCGCGGGTGGTTTCACCGCCGTCGTGGGAGCGCGCGTTCAAGCGCGGCGGAGCGATGGGCGGGCTGATGCTGCTCGCCTTCGTGTTCCTGTTCAAGACCCAGCCACTCGCGCAACGGCTCGCCTGGGGCATCTTCTATGCCGTGGCGTTCGTCCCGTTGACCTACTGGATCGATCGCACGGCGTATCGCAGCTATCAGCGGCGACTCGAACGCCAGCCTCAGAAGAGGTAGGGCCTCTACTCGGTGTCGCGGTAGTGGCCCACGCCGGGCCACGGAGCGAGCAGCAGAAGCACGCGGGCACCGTTCGTGCTTCGCAGCGCGTGCCGTTCGCCCGGCTCGAACCGGACGAGTGTGCCCCGACGGCCGTGGACCGACTCGCCACCCGCGCTGATCTCGACCTCGCCGTCGAGCACCGTGATCCACGTGTTCTCGGTCACCTGGTGCTCGCCGAGCGCCTGGCCCGGACCGAGGACGATCACGACCGCGCGTGCATCGTCGCCCGAGTGGAGCACGATCGGGTCGCGCGTCCCCTCGGGAGCATCGAGGTCGAGGATCTCCCAGTGCTGCACCGGGGAAAGCCTATCCGCCCCTGGATAGACTCAGGCGCTCGCATGCCGCTTGTCGTCGACAGCTTCGTTCTGAGCCCGTTCCATTCGAATTGCTACGTCGTTCGCAGTGAACCCGGGGCAGCCGAGGCCGCGGTGATCGACCCGGGCGACGATCCCGCGCCGCTGCTGCTCGAACTGGCGGGGATGGGCGCACAGACTGCCGGTGTCCTCGTCACCCACACGGACGTCGACCACATCGGTGGTGTCGCCGCGCTCGCCGACGGCACGGGCGCCGAGGTCTGGGCGCCTGTGGGCGAGGTGGAGGCCTTGCGCAGCGGGAAGACGCGCGGCGGGCTTCAGGTTCCACCGCACGATCCGGCGCACACCGTGTCGGGCGGCGACGAGATCACGGTGGCGGGCATCACCTTCGAGGTGGTCGACGTGCCGGGCCACTCCTCCGGGCACATTGCGTTCTACGCGCGCGGTGAGCTCTTCTCCGGCGACCTGCTCTTCGCCGGGTCGGTCGGCCGCGTCGACCTCGAGGGCGGCGACTGGGAGCTGCTGCTGGACTCGGTGCGCGGGCTGCTCGACCGCTTTGCGCCGGAGACGGTCGTCCATCCGGGGCACGGCCCTGCGACGACGCTCCGCCGCGAGCTCGAGTCGAACCCCTTCCTGGGCGAGCTCCGGGCCGAGCGGGCGACCTAGAGCGTGGCCGAGTCCCCGGAGAAGTTCCAGGCACCGCGGGGAACGCACGACATCCTGCCGTCCGATGCGATGTGGTGGCAGCTCGTCCGCACGATGGAAGAGGTGACGTCGCTCTATGGGTGGCGGCGCATCCAGACGCCCGGGTTCGAAGACACCGGTCTCTTCGCGCGCACAGCCGGCGCCGCATCCGACGTCGTGCACAAGGAGATGTACAGCTTCGCCGACCGCAGCGACCGGCCGCTGACGCTTCGCCCCGAGGGCACCGCGCCGATCTGCCGTGCCTACGTCGAGCACGGGATGTACCGCGAGCCGCAACCCGTGAAGGCGTACACGATCGCGCCGATGTACCGCTACGGCGCACCCGGGCGCGGCCGCTATCGCGAGCACTACCAACTCTCGGTCGAGGCGATCGGGTCGGCGGACCCGGCGATCGACGCGGAGATCATCCAGCTCTATCACGAGCTGCTGCGGCGGCTCGGCGTCACCAGGTGGGAGCTCCGCCTGAACTCGATCGGGGATGCGGCCTGCCGCCCGCAGTACGTCGAGCGGTTGAACGCGTGGCTCGACGCACACGACGACGCGCTCGACGACGACGCGCGTCACAAGCGCGCGACGAGCCCGTTGCAGGTGTTCGACGTGAAGACGCCGTCCGTACGCGCCGCGCTCGACCAGGCGCCGCGGATCGGCGAGTCGCTCTGCGACGAGTGCCGCGCCCACTTCGCTGCGGTCTGCCGCCACCTCGACTCCTTCGGCGTGCCGTACGTCCTCGACCCGACGCTCGTGCGCGGGCTGGACTACTACTCGCGCACGACCTTCGAGTTCATCGGGCCCGATGAGAACGCGAACTCGACGATCTGCGGCGGCGGGCGCTACGACGGCCTCGTCGAGCAGATCGGTGGGCCTCCGACTCCCGGCATCGGATTCGGCGCAGGTCTCGAACGGCTGATGCTCGCGCTCGAAAACGAAGGAGTGGCTGCCGACCCGCCGGGCGTCGAGGTGTTCCTCGTTGTCGACGATCCGGCCGCACGCGAAGCGGCGCTGCTGGCACTCGCCGAGCTCCGCCGTGCAGGCGTCGCGGCCGACACCGACTATGCGGGCCGCTCCTTCAAGGGCCAGCTGACACAGGCAAGTCGTAGCGGGGCGGGGACGGTCGTGATCGTGCGCGCCGGCGAGGCGACGATCAGGCGGGGCGGGCGCGACGAGCAGCTGGTCGGTCTCGGCGACCTCGTCGCTACGCTCACGGCGTGAGCTGGCGCGATTTTTATTGCGGCGACCTTCGTCCCGCCCACATCGGCAAACGGGTCACGGTCGCCGGCTGGGCCGACACGCGCCGCGACCACGGCGGGCTCGTGTTCGTCGACCTACGCGACCACACCGGCAAGCTGCAGCTCGTCGTCAACCCGGAGCGCGCCGCGGACGCCGCGAAGGCCGCCCGCGACATCCGCAACGAGTTCGTGCTCCAGGCCGAGGGCGAGGTCGTCGCGCGCGCCTCCGAGGCCGTGAACCCGAACCTGCCGACCGGCGAAGTCGAGATCCAGGTCGACCGTCTGACCGTGCTGTCCCGCTCGACGCCGCTGCCGTTCCAGCTCGACGAGGAGAACGTCGACGAGACGCTGCGGCTCAAGTACCGCTGGCTCGACCTGCGGCGCGACAAGATGCAGCACAACTTCCGCCTTTCGCACACCGTGATCGCGGCGATCAGGCGCACGATGGACGCGCTCGGGTTCGTCGACGTGTGGACACCGAGCATGACGCGCGGCACACCCGAGGGCGCGCGTGACTTCCTCGTGCCGGTGCGGCTCCAGCCCGGCAAGTTCTTCGCGCTCGCGCAGTCACCGCAGATCTTCAAGCAGCTCTGCATGGTCGGCGGCATCGACCGCTACTACCAGATCGCCACGTGCTGGCGCGACGAGGATCTCCGGGCCGACCGGCAGTTCGAGTTTCGCCAGCTGGACTTCGAGCTGGCGTTCGCCGAGCGTGAGGACGTGCTCGACGTGATGGAGTCGGCGGTGGTGGCGTCGTTCGAGGCGCTGGGACGTGCGGCGCCGCCGCGCCCGTTCCCGCGGCTCTTGTTCGACGATGCGATGGCGCGGTTCGGCTCCGACAAGCCCGACCTGCGCTTCGGCGTCGAGATCCAGGACGCGACGGCGTTGACGCGCGAGTCGGAGTTCGGCGTCTTCAAGAACGCCGCCTCGGTGCGGTACATCGTTGCGCCGAAGGCGTTCTCGCGCGCCGAGCTCGCTCGGCTCGAGGAGCTGGCCAAGGAGTGGGGGGCGAAAGGCCTCGCCTACATCGTCGTCGACCCCGGCGGCGAGGTTCGCTCGCCGATCGCGAAGTTCCTCTCCGCAACCGAACTGGCCGCCTTTGCTGCCGCGCCCGGCTCGACGTTGCTGTTCGGGGCAGGCGACGAGGCGGCGGTGCTGCGCGTGCTCGGCCTGCTCCGGCTGCATGTCTCCCGCGAGCTCGGGCTGGTCGATCCGGACCTCGACACATTCCACTGGGTGCTCGACTTCCCGCTCTTCGAGCAGGACGAGGAGACCGGCGGGTGGACGTTCATGCACCACGCCTTCACCGCGCCGATGGCCGGTCACGAGCACTGGGATGAGAGCGACCCCTCGGCTGTGCGCGGGCAGCACTATGACCTCGTCTGGAACGGGACCGAGCTCGGCTCGGGCTCGATCCGGATCCACGACGTCGAGCTGCAGCAGCGGGTCTTCCGCACGATCGGCCTCACCGACGAGGAGGCGGATTCGAAGTTCGGCTACCTGCTCGAGGCCCTCGCGATGGGTGCGCCGCCCCACGGCGGCTTCGCGATGGGCATCGAGCGCTTCGTCGCGCTGATGGCGGGCGAGCCCGACATTCGGCAGGTGATCGCCTTCCCGAAGGTGTCGAGCGGCTCCGATCCGCTCACCGGGGCGCCGACGCCGATGCCTCAAGCGGTGCTGAAAGAGCTCGGCGTGCAGGCACTTCCGCAGGAAGACTCAAGCCGGGCCTGAACTACCGCCGATAGAGAAGGCATACTTACAGTTCGCCCCGATCGGAAACCCGGTCCACCATGACGACCCCTTCACCACAGCCCTCGCCACTGACCTCGCTGCCGCGCCTCGAGGACCTGCCGCAGACCCCGGAGGGCACCTTCGAGCCCGACGGCGTCCGCGAGGCATTCGACTCATTCCGCCGTCATGCACTGCAACTGCAGGCGCAGCTGCGCGTGCTGCAGGCGGCCGGCAAGAGCTCGAGCGTCGAGGCGACCGGGCATGCGGTGCGCATGGACGCGTTGCATCTGATCCGGGCGGCGGCGGAGTTCGCGGACGTGCTCGAACGCGACGCGCAAAATGCCTCCGCCGCACAGTTCCAGCGCACCGAGACCGAGGTGTCGCACCGCCAGCGCGACCTGCAGGAGCGCGAGCGCGAGGTCGCACGCTTCCGTGAGGAGAGCGAGCGCCAGCGCAGCGAGATCATGACCCAGGCGAAGAACGAGGCGCGCGAGCTGCTCGCGAACGCGAACCGCGACGCGACCACCGAGCTGCGCGAGGCCGAGGCGAAGGGCGCCCGGCTGCTCGAGCAATCGCGCCACCAAGCAACCGAGTTGACGAACGCCGCCCGTGCCGAGGTCGAGCAGACGCTCGAGTGGGCGCGTGCTCAGGCAGGCGTGATCCTGGCCCGCGCCCAGACCGGCGCAGAGCAGCTGCTCACCGCAGCCGGGCTCGGTGCCGAAGCGCTCAGCGAGGTCTCGAACGCGATCATGAGCGCTGCCCAGGCAGCGGCCGACGCCAGTAAAGGCCGCGGCGGCGCACCGAGCCCGCCCTCGGTCGAGCCCGCTCGCATTGCGGCGGCGCCCGAGCCCGAACCCGAGGCCGAGCCCGAAACCGCAGCCGAAGCGGAGCCCGGCACGGACGACGAGCCGGCGCTTGCCGACTCGCCGCCGCCGCTGCCGCCGGTGAGTTTCCCGCCTGTCAGTGATCCGCCTGTCAGTGGCCCGCCTGTCAGTGGCCCACCCGTCAGTGGCCCGCCGACCTCGCCTTCGCCGGAGCAGGGCGAGGACGCGTCCTAGCCGAAGGAAGGCTCGATGCCCGATCGTCGCGGCTCGCGGTTCTTCCTCGAGGTGCTCTTCCTCCTCATGTTGGCCGGTGCCCTCGCGCTGGCGCAGCTCGACCCGCTCGAGATCGGGGCCGTGATGCTCGTGGGCTGGCTCGTCGTCGCCGCGCTCGAATGGGCCGCCTGGCACGGTGAGCCCCACTTCGGAAGCGGTCTGCCGCCGCGCTACTACGTGCCGGAGGTGAACCTGCCGCCGGCCCTGCCGCTCGAACAGGTCTCCGCGGGGTATCCGGCGTCGCACCACGACGAGGCGCCCACCTGGATCGCCTCCGCCGCGCTTCGTGCGGAAGTGCTGGGCGGCTGGCCGCACGCCGCGCCTGCCGCCGACCGCGCGGAGGGGCCCACGGAGGACCAGGACCCCTGGACGATCGTGGCGTTGCCCGGGGCAGCGCTCGACGAGCTCGACGACGAGCCGGAGGAGACGCTCGACGCGGTGCTCGTTCGCTCCGTCCAGAGCGTTGCCCGCTACAGCCTCGACCCGCTCGGGGAGATAGCTCCGCCGCGGCGGCGGCTGCGGCGGGGCGACACCGAGCTGGCCCCGGCGCTCGAGATTCCGGCTCGTCCCGACGGCATTCGCGCGCTCCCCGGCCGGTCGAACCGTCAGGATTAGGGAGTGAGCACCCTGAGCCGCCCCGGCCTCCGCTTTGTCGTCGAGGCCGTCGTGATCGTGCTGACCGCGGTCGCCACCGGGCTCATGCACTTCGGCGCCTGGGCGATCGCCGCTGCGGTGTTCGTTGTCTGGCTGCTCGCCGCCGTCGTCGAGTACTCGCTGTCGCACCGCCGCGGGCGTGTCGCTGCACCTGCAGCCGAGGACCGCGAAGAAGAAGCGGTGGCTCTACCCGAGCCGCGGTCACCGATCGGCGAGACGGTGCGCGTGATCGGCCGTCGGCCGGCGGCCGAACCGGAGCCCGAGCTCGTACGCGAGCCGGAACCGGAGCCGGAACCGGAGCCTGTGCCGGAACCGGAGCCTGAGCCGGAACCGGAGCCCGAACCGGAGCCGGTGCTGGTGCGCGAGCCCGAGCCCGAGCCCGAGCCCGAACCCGAGCCGGAACCCGAACCCGAACCCGAACCGGAGCCGGAGCCGGTGCGCGAACCCGAACCCGAACCCGAACGGGAGCCGGAGCCGGAGCCGGAGCCGGTGCGCGAGCCGGAGCCCGAGCCCGAGCCCGAGCCGGAACCCGAGCCCGAGCCCGAGCCGGAGCCGGAGCCGGAGCCTGTCGTCGCGCGGCGGTGGAACGTCTGGGAGATCGAGCGCGTGCTCCGCGAGCGTGGCGAGGCGGTCGGCGAGGAGAACGAGTTTCTGCTGCTCTATCTGCGCGACTACGCTGGGCCCGACGGCCTGTTGCCGCTCGACTTCGACCAGCTCGTTCGCGAGTCGTTCGGCGATCTGGTCGGCACGCTGACGGGATGAGGCCCCGCCTCGCGGTGCGGGAGGTCGCGCTTGCCGGCCTCGCGCTGCTCGCGGCCACGATCGCGCTCGCCGTCGCGGCGCAGACACGAACTCGGAACGGCGCGGCGGCGGAGCCCGTCGGCTCGTACGTCGCTCTCGCCGGCTCCAGCGGCCCGCAGGCGTTCGGGCGACATACCGCGTGCGGCGGGGTGCTCGGCCCCGACACCGAGGGGGTGGCACAGCCGACGCTCCCCTGTGGGGTGCGTCTCTTCATCACCTACCGCGGCCAGACGGTGCTGACGCAGGTGGTCGACCGCGGCCCCTACGAGCCCGGCCGGCAGTTCGATCTGACCGACGCGCTCGCCCGCCGTCTCGGCCTCCAGGGAGTGCAGCAGATCCGCTGGTCGTATGCCCGCAGCACGCGACCTGGCGGGTAGGGTTCGGCTGTGTGCTCGATCTCGTTCGTGCGCCGCGTATCCATGTAGAACCAACACCATGTGAAAGGGAGCCCGCGTCGGATCTAGGCGCCTGGCGTCGACGGTTCGTACGGCACCCACCTGGCTTGTCCAGGTTCACACGGACGCGGCACAACCGGCGAAGTCGGAGTATGCAGAGAGAGGAGCTTCGGCTCCTCTCTCTTGTACTCGGGGCTACCCTGGCCTGATGCAGGAGCTCTACGGGGACTCAGCGCGCGGCTCCGACTGGGCGGCGGTCCGGCTGCGGGTCGACCGGGGCCGCATCGTCGACGCCGATGCCCCCGGGATCGCCGCCGACCTGCGCGGAATGACCCTGCTCGAGGCGTGCGCGGTCGGGGGTGAGACGCTTCCTGCCGACGCGCTCGCAAACGCCCTCGCTCCCGCCGTGCGTGCGCCGCTCGATCCGGCGCGGGTCGCCGTGGCGATGAGCGGGGGCGTCGACAGCGCAGTCACGCTGCTCAAGGCCGGGCCGGCCGCGGTCGGGGTCACGCTCCGGCTCTGGCTCGATCCTGACGGCCCGGATGCCGAGCGCGCCTGCTGCTCGCCCAGCGCCGTCATTGCCGCACGCGAGCAGTGTCACGGGCGCGGCCTGCCGCACGTCACGCTCGACCTCCGTGAGGTGTTTCGGCGCGCCGTGGTGGCGCCGTTCGTACGCGGCTACGCCCGCGGCGAGACGCCGAATCCGTGCATTCGCTGCAACGGAGGCTTCCGCTTCGCCGAGCTCCTTGCGTTTGCGCGCCGGGTCGGTGCGCCCGTCCTGGCCACCGGCCATTACGCGCGCGTTGTCGAACGGGATGGGCAGCTGCTGCTCGCGCGTGCCGTCGACGACCAGAAAGACCAGAGCTACATGCTCGCGCGCCTGGACCCGCGTCATCTGTCGCGCATTCGCTTCCCGCTCGGAGCGCAGACCAAGACACAGACGCGCACCGAAGCCGACGCTGCGGGACTCGCAGCCGCGCGTCGCGCAGAGAGTCAGGAGGCCTGCTTTCTCGCCGGCGACGACTACCGGGAGTTTCTCGGCCGTCACGGCCTGCCATCGTCGCCCGGCACGCTCGTCGACGAAGCCGGGGTTGTGGTCGGCAAGCACGACGGCTACTGGCAGTTCACACCCGGACAGCGGCGCGGGCTCGGTGTCGCCGCCCCCGAGCCCCTCTACGCGCTGTCGACCGATGTGCGCACGAACACCGTCGTCGTCGGGCCGCGGGCAGCTCTTGCACGCACGCGCATCTCGGCGAGGGGGAGGCTGTTTGCGCCGGCAGCTCGTGTGACCGCCAAGCTCCGGTATCGCTCTCCCGGCGTTGCGGCTACGGTCGAGCGGACGCCGGGTGGGTTCACGCTTCACCTCGACGAGCCGGCGTACGGCGTCGCTCGCGGACAGGCCGCGGTGCTCTACGACGGCGATGCGGTGGTCGGTTCCGGCTTGGTCACGTCCGCCGCCGCGGGCTAGATGATCGATCGGTAATTCACCGCCGCCGCGGCTGGGGGCCTGCACACGGCGCATTGCGCCCGCCGCGCCCGCCGCCAAGGCCCACCGGCCTTGACCCCGGTCGCGTCGACCACACTGCTTGGTGCAGACCCTCCCCGCAACAACGGCAATTACCGATCAACCATCTCGACGGTTAGGCTTGACCGCAGTGGTCGTCGCCTTCACCTTCGGAGACCTCGCAGATCTCGCCCTCGCGGTGTTCCTGGTCGCGGTCGGCGTCGGGCTGGGCTGGGCATTTCTTCGGTTGGCCGCCACGTTCGACCGGCTTTCGTCGTTGATCCGCGGGGCAGAGAACGAGGTTCTGCCGGTGATCAACAAGGTCGGCGGATCGGTCGACCGCGTCAATGCGCAACTCGACAAGCTCGACACGGCAACCGACAGCGCCGTCGACGCGGTCGAGGCCGTCGACGAAGCAGTCCGTACGATCAGCTTCGCCGTCAAGCGGCCTGTGCAGAAGCTCGCCGGATTGTCCGCCGGCGTCTCGCACGGGTGGGCCTCGTTCAAGTCGCGCCGCAGCTGGCGTGACGCTGTCGCCGAGGGCAAGACCGCAGCCGCGCGGCGCGAGCGGGATCTCGCCGAAGAGCTGAAAGCGACGCATGAGTGACGAGATCACGCTCAAGCTTCCGCGACACGGCCCACTGCGAAACGACGTGAAGTAAGCGCCACGAACCGTCAACAGGGCGTCCGTACACTGTCCGCGTGGCGATGACGACGAACGAGCTGCGCGAGGCGTTTCAACGCTTCTACGAAGAGCGCGCGCACCTGCGCGTGCCCGGCCACTCGCTGATCCCGCCGGCGGAAGACGCCTCGACGCTGTTCATCATCGCGGGCATGCAGCAGTTCAAGCCGTACTTCCTGCGCACCAAGGAGCCGCCGCGTGACCGCGTCGTCAGCGTGCAGCCGTGTCTGCGCGCGGGTGGCAAGGAGACCGACCTCGACGAGGTTGGGCGCACCGACCGGCACTGCTCCTTCTTCGAGATGATGGGCAACTTCTCGTTCGGCGACTACTACAAGGACGAGGCAGTCGACTTCGCCTGGGACTGGGTGACCACCGTCCTGGAGCTCGAGCCGGAGCGTCTCTGGGCGACGGTGCACGAGGGAGATCCGGTGCTCGGTCTCGACGAGGACACGGTTGCGATCGAGGCGTGGCAACGGGTGGGTATCCCCGTCGAGCGCATCGTCCGGCTCGGCAAGGACAACTTCTGGCAGGCCGGCGAGACGGGCCCCTGCGGTCAGTGCACCGAGATCTTCTACGACCGCGGCGAGGCCTACGCCTGCGGCGATCCGAACTGCGGGCCTGGACACTGCGACCGGATCATGGAGATCTACAACCTCGTCTTCATGGCGTACGACCTGCAGCCGGGGAACGTGCTCGTGGCCCTGCCGACTCCCAACGTCGATACCGGCAACGGCCTCGAGCGGACCGCGTGTGTGCTGCAGGACGTTCGCTCGGTCTTCGACACCGACGGCTTTCGGGTGATCATGGATTGGATCGAGCGTGAGTCGGGCGTCGCCTACAACGAAAGCGACATCTCACGGCGCGCGCATCGCGTGCTCGCCGACCACGGCCGCGCGGTGAGCTTCCTGATCGCCGAAGGCATCGAGCCGTCGAACGAAGGTCGCGGCTACATCTGTCGCCGTCTCATGCGGCGCGCGATCTACCAGGCGCGACGCATCGGCCTCGAGGGCGTACACCGCCTGCCCGCCGTCGTCGTCGAGCAGATGGGCGACGCCTACCCGATGCTGCGCGAGCACGCTGCGGACATCGAACGCATCGTGCGCGCCGAGGAGGAGCGCTTCTCCGAAACGCTCGCACGCGGCATGAAGGTGTTCGACGACATGGCGGGCAAGGAGGCGATCAGCGCGGACGACGCCTTCTCACTGGTCGCGACCTACGGCTTCCCGATCGAACTGGCGCAGGAGCTGGCCGAGGAGCGCGGCCAGGCGCTCGATCTCGACGGCTTCGCCGACCTGATGGAGCAGCACCGCGAGGTCTCCCGCGCGGGCGGCGAATCGTCGACCCAGCAGAGCGCGGCGGAGCTCGTCGGCGCCGGCCGGCGGCCGAGCGAGTTCGTCGGTTATGCGAAGACGAGCGTGCTCACCGCGGTGGTCGAAGCGGCGCCGCTCGGCGGCACGCAGCAGCTCGTAAAGCTCGAGCAGAGCCCGTTCTACGCGGCGAGCGGAGGCCAGGTCTCCGACCGGGGCACCGTGCTGGTCGACGGCGCCCGGCAGCGGCTCGACGTGGTCGACGTGCTGAAGTTCGGCGACGACCAGGTGCTCGTGCTCGAGCTCGCGGGACACGCGCCGCTCGAGCCCGGCACGCGGGTCGAGGCGAGCGTCAACTGGGGCGACCGCTTTCCAGCGCAGGCGAACCACACGGCCACCCATCTGCTGCACCAGGCATTGCGCGACGTGCTGGGCGACCACGTCAAGCAGGCCGGATCGGCGGTGCGGCCCGACAAGCTGCGCTTCGACTTCACGCACCCGGAGCCGCTGACACCCGAGCAGCGCGAACGCGTCGAGCGGATCGTCAACGAGAAGGTCTTCGAGGCGATCCCGGTGCGCACGTTCGTGACGCCGATCGAGGAGGCGCGCAAGCTCGGCGCGATGATGCTCTTCAGCGAGAAATACGGCGCCGAGGTGCGCGTGGTCGAGATCGGGGACTACTCGACCGAGCTCTGCGGCGGCACACACGTGCGCTCGACCGCCGAGATCGGTCCGTTCCTGATCCTCACCGAAGGCTCCGTCGGCTCGGGGGCGCGCCGGATCGAGGCGGTCACCGCCGGCGAGGCGTGGACGGTGCTCGAGGGCCGGTCGAAGGAGCTCGAGGCGGTGCGGGCCGAGCTCGACCTGGTGAAGCGCGAGGCCCGCAAGCCGAAGCAGACCGCGGCGGGGCCGGAGTTGCTCTGGCACGACAAGCAGGGCCGTGTGTTCGTCGCGGAGGTGAAAGGCGTGCGCGGGAGCGCGCTGCGCGACCTGTCGGACCAGGTGCGCCGGCGCGAAGGTGTCGACGCCGTCGTGCTCGCCTCGGTGGAAGACGGGAAGGTAGGGCTCGTCGTCAACCTCGCGAGCTCGCTGGCCGGGCTCGATGCGGTCGCGATCATTCGTGAGCTCGGGCCGATCATCGGCGGCGGCGGCGGCGGCCGGCCGACGCTGGCAGAAGCCGGCGGGAAGAACGTCGATGCTCTTCGGGACGCGCTCGTGGCAGGGCGCGACAAGCTCGTCGCCGCCCTGGCGTGACGAAGGTCGTTGCGCTCGACTACGGCTCGGCCCGCACCGGAGTCGCGGCATCCGACCCGACCGGCACCGTGGCGCGCCCGGTGACGATCGTCGAGCGCGCGACGACCGACGCGGGCTTTGCGGAGCTCCTGGCCGTGATCGCCGCCGAGGCTGCCGATCTCGTTGTCGTCGGGATGCCGCTGACCCTGCGCGGCGAGCACGGCGAGCAGGCGCGAGAGACACAGGCGTTCGTCGAGCGTCTGCGCGCAGCGGTCCAGATGCCGGTCGAGACCTACGACGAGCGGTTCACGTCCGTGCTCGCGGGCGGCGACGACGCGCGCGCGGCTGCGCATCTGCTGTCGACCTACCTCGACTGGCGGAGCGCACGTCGATGATGCCGATCCCAAACCGGAAGGGCCCAGCGCCCGAGGAGATCCGGCGCCGGCGGCTGATCGCACTCGCGGCGATCAGCGGAGCGCTCCTCGTCGGCGGCATCGCGATCGTGGTGGCGATCTCACATGTGCGCGGCTCGCACGCGCAAACGACAGCACCGCTCGCGCCGGAGACGTTCCGGATCGTCTTCCCCGAGGGCTTCACCCGCGCGCAGATGGCCGTCCGCGTGCAGGACGTCGCGGGAATCGCCCGGCGCAAGAGCCACAAGCCGGTGCAGCTGAACGCGAAGGGCTATCTCCTCGCATCGCGTCGCGCCTCGATCCCGTGCATCTTGCCGCATGCGCGGAGCAGCCTCGAAGGGTTCCTGTTTCCCGCGACGTACGACTTCGTCGGCACGACGACGCCGATCCAGCTCGTGCAGGCTCAACTGCAGGCGTTCTGTCAGAACTGGCAGCAGGTCAATCTCGCCTACGCCCGGTCGAAGAACCTGACGGGCTACGAGGTCGTGAAGATCGCCTCGATGGTGGAGAAGGAAGCGCTCGCGCCGGAGGAGCGGAAGCTCGTCGCAGCGGTGATCTACAACCGCCTGCATGCGCACATGCCGCTCGGCATCGATGCGACCGTCCGCTATGGGTTCCACATCCCGCCGACGCAGTCGATTCTCGAGTCGCAGCTGCAGAGCAACAACCCGTACAACTCGCGCCGGGTTGCCGGGTTGCCTCCGACACCGATCGCGAACCCGGGCCTCGCATCCCTTCAGGCTGCCGCGCATCCTGCGCACGTCGACTACCTGTATTACGTGCGCAAGCCCGACAAGGTCCACCATTTCTTCACGGCCAGCGCGACGGCATTCGCCCACTACGAATGCGCCCACGGCTACGGGTGCTGAGGGTAGAGACATGACCTCACAGGTCGCCCTGCTCGGGCATCCCGTCGCGCACTCGCTGTCGCCGCGGATGCAGAACGCGGCGTTCGCCGCGTGCGGGCTCGACTGGCAGTACACGGCGCGCGACGTCGAGGACGTCGTCGCGGCCGTTGCCGCGCTGCTCGAGCAGCGGTTCGTCGGCGCAAACGTGACGATCCCGCACAAGCAGGCGGTCGTCGCGGCCTGCGACGAGGCCGATGGAGAAGCCGTCAATACGCTCGTGTTCCGGGAGGGGCACGTGCTCGGCTTCAACACCGATCAGGAGATCCTCGCCGGAGTCGACGCGGTTCGCGCGTGCCTGATCGGAGCGGGGGGCGCGGCGCGTGCGCTCAGGCCCGCCCTGCCCGCGGACACTCGTGTCTTCACCCGCTCCGGCGAGTGGCCACCCGATGCCACCGGCTGCGACCTCGTCGTCAACGCCACGCCGATCCGCGACGAGGTCGTCGTGCAGCCGCAGGCCGGGCAGACGATCGTCGACCTGGCCTACGGGCCGGGCGAGACGGCACTCGTTGCGGCGGCGCGCGCGGCCGGCTGCGTCGTGATCGACGGCCGGGAGGCGCTCGTGCGACAGGGTGCGGCGAGCTTCCGCCTGTGGACAGGTCTCGATGCGCCCGTCGACGTGATGCGCGCGGCGGTCAGGCCCTAGTCTTTCCCGGGTGACGCTGCGCCTCTCATCCGCTGGTGAGTCACACGGGCCTGGGCTCGTGGCGATCCTGACCGGCCTGCCCGCCGGGCTCGTGCTCGACCGTGACGCGATCGACGCCGACCTGAAGCGGCGCCAGGAGGGCTACGGACGCTCGCCGCGCCAGCAGATCGAACAGGACCGGGTCGAGGTGCTCGCAGGCCTTCGGCACGGGCGGACGCTCGGGACGCCGCTGGCGCTCGTCGTCCGCAACGTCGACCACAAGAACTGGACGTGGGGAATGTCACCGTGGCTGCCGGCCGGTGAGCCGTCCGGCAAGGGGACGAAGCCGGTGACGCTGCCGCGCCCGGGCCACGCCGACCTTGCGGGGGTCCAGAAGTACGGCCACGCCGACGTTCGCGACTCGCTCGAGCGGGCTTCGGCGCGTCACACGGCGGTGCACGTCGCCGCCGGTGCGGTCGCGAAGGCGCTGCTCGCGACGATCGGCATCACCGTGTCGGGCTCGACCGTCGATGAGGAGGGGCTCCGCGCCCGGATCGACGAGGCCCGTGCCGAGCGCGACACGGTCGGCGGCGTGGTCGAGGTGCGCGCGACCGGTGTGCCGCCCGGCCTCGGCTCGTACGCAGCGAAGGAGGATCGCCTCGACGCCCGGCTCGCGTTCGCCCTGATGGGCATTCAGGCGGTGAAGGGCGTCGAGATCGGCGACGGCTTCGCGCTTGCGGGGTTGCGGGGCTCCGAGGCGCACGACGAGATCGACACCTCGAAGCGGCGCACGTCGAATCGAGCCGGCGGGATCGAAGCCGGAATCTCAAACGGCGAGGAGATCGTCGTACGGGCCGCGATGAAGCCGCTGCCGACGCTGATGAAGCCGCTCGCGTCGGTCGACCTCGCCACCGGCGAGCCGGCGAGCGCACTCGTCGAACGCTCCGACGTGGCGGCGGTCGAGGCTCTGGCGGTCGTCGCCGAGTCCGCGGTCGCGTGGGAGCTCGCCGTCGCGGCCCACGAGAAGTTCGGCGGCGACGCCGTCCAGGACTTCGTCGCCGCTCACCGCGCCTACGCCGAGCGCATCGCATGAGGCGTAGGGAATGCCGCTGAACGCGCTCGATCGCCACCTGGCGCTCGTGGGCTTCATGGGCGCCGGGAAGACGACGACGGCGAAGGCGGTTGCGGCGCGACTCGACCGGACAGCTGCCGACGCCGACCGGCTGCTCGAGGGTCGTGTTCAGCTGTCGATCGGCTCGTTCTTCGCCCAGAAGGGCGAGACGGAGTTTCGCGTCGTCGAGGCCACGATTCTCCGCGAGACCCTGAGTAACGGCCCGCCCGCGGTGATCGCGCTCGGCGGGGGCGCCGTGCAGACGCCGGAGGTCAGGCGCGCGCTTCACGATCATGCGTTCACGGTGCTCATTGACGTCGACGTCGACACCGCCTGGAGGCGCGTGCGCGGTTCCGACCGGCCGCTGGGACAAGACGAGGCGGCGTTCCGCGCGCTCTACGAGCAGCGACGACCGCTCTATCGCGATGTGGCGGACGCGGTCGTCTCCGACGAGGACGGCGTGATTCTCGCCGCCGCGGGCGTGCACCACGAGCTCGGTGCGCTCGAGCGGCTCGGCGAGCTCGTCCCCGGCGACGGTCCGGTGGCGCTCGTTGCCGACTCGACGGTGCTCGGCATCCACGGGGCCGATGCGCAAACCGCGCTCGGAGACCGGCTCGCGACCATCCACGAGTTGCCACGCGGCGAGGACGCGAAGCAGATGTCCGTCGTCGAGCGGCTCTGGTCGGAGCTGCGGCTCGACCGCGGAGGCACCGTGGTCGCGCTCGGTGGCGGCTCGCTCACCGACACCGCCGGTTTCGCCGCGGCCTGCTACCTGCGCGGCGTGCCGTGGGTCTCTGTGCCGACCACGCTCGTGGGTCAGGTCGACGCGGGGATCGGCGGGAAGACGGCGGTCGACATCGCGCAGGGCAAGAACCTCGTGGGTGCCTTCCACTGGCCCGTGCGGGTCGTGATCGACGAGGGTCTCCTCGCCACGCTGCCCGAACGCGAACGCCGCCAGGGCACGGCGGAGCGGATCAAGACCGAGTTGCTGGCGGGCTACCCGCTCGACGTGCGCGGTGCAGCCGCCTACAAGGCGGCGCTCTGCCTGCGCGACCCGCACGATCGTGGGCCCAGGCAGTGGCTGAACCTCGGTCACACCTTCGCGCACGCCCTCGAGGCCGCTTCGGACTTCGACCTTCCGCACGGCGAGGCGGTGGCGCTCGGCCTGCTCGCCGCTCTGCGCCTCAGCGGCCGCGACACCGCTCCGGTGGTCGACGCGCTCGACCCGCAACCGGTCCGGGTCGACCGTGAGCGCGCCTGGGCGGCGCTGCTGCGCGACAAGAAGCGAAGCGGCGACACGATCAATCTGGTGCTCGTCGGCGACCGGGGCCCGTATCTGGAAGCCCGGTCGCCTGACGAGGTGCGTGCCGCCCTGGATACGCTCATCGTCTGATGCAGGTCCTCGTCCTCAACGGCGTCAACCTCGACACGCTTGCCCGGCGGGATCCAGCGATCTACGGCGGCCTCAGCCTGAACGAGCTCGAGAGCCGTATCTACGGGTGGGCGCACGATCTCGACATCGCTGCGCGCTGCCGCCAGACGAACAGCGAAGGCGAGTTCATCGGGTGGATCCACGATGCGTACGACAACGTCGATGCCGTGATCGTCAACCCGGGCGCGTGGAGCCACTACAGCTACGCAATCCGTGACGCGCTGGAGCTCCTCCAGGTGCCGTTCGTCGAGGTGCACCTCTCCGACATCGACGGCCGCGAAGAATGGCGGCGTAAGAGCGTTGTCGCCGAGCTCGCGGCGCACCGCGTGATCGGCAAGGGCCCCGAGGGCTACCTCGAGGCGCTCGAGTTTCTTGCCGGGAAGGAGATCGAATGACTCGCCTTGAAGCGCTCGCAGCGCAGCTCGACGCGCCTCTGCTCATCACCGACCTGACGAACGTCGTGTACCTGACGGGCTTCGACAGTTCGAATGCGGCACTGCTCGTCGAGCCGGACGGAGCCGCGACGCTGTACACCGACTTTCGCTATGTCGAATCAGCGCGGGAAGTGCCGGGCGTCGAGGTGCAGCTGACACTCCGCGGGATCATGCGCGATGTCGGCGCGCGCCTGAAGGGCCGCGTCCAGTTCGAGGCCGACGTGCTGCCACACCTCGAGTGGGAGCGCCTGGGCGCCGGGGACGCGGAGCTCGTCCCGACGCACGGCATCGTCGCGGAGATCCGGGCGGTCAAGGACGAGGACGAGGTCGCACGGCTGCAACGCGCGGCGCGGATCGCCGACCGCGGGCTCGAGGCGTTGACCGCGGAGACGTGGATCGGCCACAGCGAGCGCGAGATCGCCTGGCGGCTGCGCGAGCTGCTGCACGCGCACGGGGCGGACGAGCTCGCCTTCGAGACCATCGTCGCTTCGGGCGAGAACGGGGCGAAGCCGCACGCGCGTCCGACCGACCGGATCATCGAGCGTGGCGCGCTCGTGACCGTCGACTGGGGCGTGCGGGTCGACGGTTACTGCAGCGACTGCACGCGCACCTTCTCGACGGGCAAGCTGCCCACCCGGCTGCGCGAGGCCTACGACGTCTGCTTCGAGGCGCAGAAGCGAGCCTGCGCGGAGATCAAGGCGGGGATGACCGGCATCGAGGCGGACGCACTCGCGCGCGAGCCGATTACCGCTGCCGGTTTTGGCGAGAACTTCGGCCACGGCCTCGGGCACGGCGTCGGCCTCCAGGTTCACGAGGCGCCGCGCCTCTCGCCCGAATCGCCGGAAACGCTCGAGGCCGGCCATTGCGTGACGATCGAGCCGGGCATCTACCTGCCCGGTCTCGGCGGCGTGCGGATCGAGGATCTCGCGATCGTTCGCAAGGACGGCGTCGACCTCTTGACGAGCTTCCCCAAGGAGCTGATCGAGGTCGGGTAGAAAAGCCGGTTCCGGCGTGAGCACACTCGCACAAGCCAGGCTCTCCTCGCCAATCCTGTTGGCGTAGGCTCGAAAAATGTGGGCCTCGGCCAAGGAGTACCTGCGCTTGAGTGTCCGTGAAGGCTTTGTCCTTCTAGGCGGCGCCGTCTTCACCGTTCTCGGCTTCATCCAGCACTACATGCCGTCCTGGGGGTGGTTCTTGCTTGCGCTCTCCTGCGCAGTGTGGATGCAGTTTCGGTCGTTCGACCGCGTCCGCCGCGAGCGGGATGCTGCGCTCCGCGACCCGAGGGAGATCGCGGAGATCAGAACGTTCCTCCAGAGCGCGACGCGAAGCGGCGAGGGCCTCATCGCTGGTCTCCAGGGCGACCTAGGGGCGGTCTATTCCCAGCACGCGAAGAGTCGCATCGAACTAGGTACACGCTCGCACCACATCGGCTTGTGGCGGGCGAACGAGGTTCGGAGTGGCCTGAGGGGTTATCTCCCAGGGCGAGTCGCCGAGTTCGACGCCCTTGGAGAATTACCACCCGAAGTGGAGTACGGCGATCCCAACCGGCTCGACAACGCTGATGAGTTCAATATGTTGATCGGGCGTCTTGTCGTTGAAGTTCGGTGGTTGGACCAGCTCTATCTCCTCACTGGCTTGAACCTTGGTGGCCGCAAGTCCGCACGGATTGACCCGTGATTGGCGCCCAGTCGCGGTCGGGTGTGAAATCCCGCACGCTGGCCCAGCCGAGTCTCCACGGCCCCGGCGCGGTCTCTGGACAACGACTGCCGAACCTGGAACGCTCTGACCCTGTGGCCGGGGCGATCGCATCGAGAACGTGTCCTTCGTGCGCACGAGCTTGGGGCGGCGGCATCGCCTGTCAGTTCTGCGACCAAGTTGAAGGACTACCCACCGGCGTTCATCTGAGTTCGCCCGCTAAGCGGTTCGGCGGCTATCTGCTGGAGGGAGTCCTCGCCATCCTTACCCTCGGCATCGGCTACGTCGTTTGGTCGCTGATCGTCTATGCGCGCGGTCAGACACCGGCGAAGCAAGTTCTCAAGATGCGTGTAGTAGCGCTGCGGCGCGGCACCCGTGCCAGCTGGGGACGCATGTTCCTGCGCGAATGGATTGCGAAACCGGTCGCGGCGATCCTCTGCGCACTCACCTTCGGCATTGCGTACTTCTGGCTGATCTGGGATAGTCGCAACCAGGAAGTTTGGGACAAGTTTGCCGGGACGATCGTGGTGAACGACCCAGACCGTCAGCTGCTCGTTGCGCCGACGCCGGGTCCGCCGCCGGTGAACGATGCGCAGGACGTCCGCAACTGGACATAGTTCATCCAGTCGCCTTCAGGAGATTCATTCCCGCACACTCGCGCAGGCGACCGGCGACGGTCGTTCTTCGAGTCGCGGCCTCTCGGTTCCCCGATTCGGGGGTTATGACCGTCGGCAGGTTGCCGATGGATGGCGTGTGGCAGGGGTCAGGCAGCACGCGTGGGTCTTCGCCCTCGTGGCGCTCAGCGCCAGCGTCGCCGCGCTCTTCCTGACCGTCTGGCGGCCGCACTACCGGCCATCGACGCAGAAGCCTCCGGCAGCGACTCTCCCCTACAGCAATGTCCAGTTCACGGCTAACGATGCAAAGCGCGCCTTCGCTGCTGTCGGTATCCGGCTCGTGCCCAGGTCGCGTGTTCCCGGCGTCGTCACCACCATTGGCTCACGCAACGACGCATTCGAAGTCGATGTGTTTGGCGATCCTGCTCGGGTGAATGCGCTCGGCGGCTCTCCTGAGATCATCGTCGACTCTCACGGCACCTACGTGCGCATTCCACGAACATGCACTTCCGGGATCCCAGACGCTGAGCGTTGGCGGGGCAACGTCCGCTTCGTCATTCGATGCGCGAACCCGGCGCACACGCAGCTGCTGCACACGGGCGTTCGCGCTCTCGCAAACCTCTAGGCCGCTGGACTTCAAGTCCTTGTTGGTGGGCGTCACATTGACCGCGCGACCGCGGTCAGACCTTCGTCGGCTCAGGGTGCATTCCGACACACTCGCGCAGCCGAGGCGGGCTCCGCTGGTGCGAAAGCAGACCATTCCGTAAGGTGGGCCGGTGGAAATCCCGGCGGATGTGCGGCGGCAGGCTTTGCATCCTTTCCAGGAGCTGCTTCTACCGGTCGGCTGGAAGCGCGTCGAGGGAGAGCACGTGCTTGTCTGCTTCCACACGTATCCGATCGCACAGGTCGTCGAGCCGAAGAACTTCGGTCCGGGGGACGTCGACGACGCGGTCGAGGAGGCGCGTGAGCTCGTCCGCGCGGAGGGCAAGGACCGTCTCGTCTGGTGGGTCGAACCCGCGTATGAGTGGCTTGGGACGGAGCTCGAGCAGCGTGGGCTCATGAACGAGGAGACACCTGGTTTCGAGACGATCGAGAACGCAATGGCGCTCGTCGAGCCTCCATCGGGCAACGTGTCCGACGGCGTTACCGTCGCCCTGGTCGAAACGCTCGACGACCTCGCAGCCTCGGATCACGTAACCGTGGAGGCGTTCGGCATGGGTTCGGAGGCGCGCGACGAGATGGAACAGGATCGGACGAAGCGCTACTCCGAATACACGACGCCTGGTAACCCGGCGCGGCAATTCATCGCCGCGCTCGACGGACGCGTCGTCGGCACGGCCGCCGCGGTCATCGGGAAGTACGGCGTTAACCTCTTCGCGGCGGGCGTTCTCCCCGAAGCGCGCGGCCGCGGCGTGTATCGCGCCTTGATTCGCGCGCGTTGGGACTTCGCGGTCGAGCGCGGAACGCCGGCGCTAACGGTGCAGGCCGGCCAGATGTCGCGGCCGGTTCTCGAGGGCGTGGGCTTCTCCTTCATCGCTGCCGCGAGGATGTACGTCAGCGATCTCGCCGTTCGCTAGCTGCGATCCGAGTGCTTCGACATCGCTCGGCGACGGCCGAAGTCGGAGTGTCTTTACGAACTCACTCGCCCACCCACCGAACGAGTTTCGGCCTGCCGCGGCCTCCCGAGGAACTCGCGAATCAGATACAGAGAGCGAATCTGGTTCGATCTTCGTTCGGGAGCATCAGTCTGAGGGCAGCTCCAGGCTCCCGAGTCCGGTACCCTCCGGCGCCGATGGCAGAGGTCGTCTCCACCAACCAGTTCCGCAACGGGATGCACATCGAGCTCGATGGGCAGACGTGGCGCATCGTCGAGTTCCAGCACGTGAAGCCGGGCAAGGGTGGCGCGTTCGTACGCACCAAGCTGAAGTCCCTCGGCTCGGGGTCGGTCGTCGACAAGACGTTCCGGGCCGGCGAGAAGTTTCCACGCGTCCGCACCGAGCAGAAGAACATGCAGTACCTCTACGACTCGGGGGACGAGGTCGTGTTCATGGACGAGGGGACGTTTGAGCAACTCTCGCTGCCGCACGCGCTGATCGAGGACGAGCTGCCGTTCATGCAACCGTCGTCGAGCGTGCAGGTGATGTTCGTCGGCGGCGACCCGTCCGGGGTCGATCTTCCCTCGTCGGTTGTCCTCGAGGTGACCGACACCGAGCCGGGAATCAAGGGCGATACCGTCTCGAACGTCACGAAGCCGGCCACCTTGGAGACCGGCGCGGTCGTCCAGGTGCCCCTCTTCGTCAACGTCGGGGACAAGATCAAGGTCGACCCCCGCGAGAAGCGCTACATCCAGCGCGCCTAGGCGCGCTAGGGTCCCAAGCCATGCCGCGCCTCGTCGACACGACGATCCGCGTCCTCAGTCAGGAGCCGCTCGCCGGCCTGATGCCGACGGCGGATCTGCTGCGCCTCGCAGAGCTCCTCGACGGGGCCGGGTTCGCCTACCTCGAAGTCTCCGGAGGAGGGGTCTTCGACAGCGCTGTACGGCGCGGCGTCGAGAGCCCGTGGGAGCGCATCCGCGCCCTGAAGGGGCGCACATCGACACCGCTTGCACTGGCGCTCCGCGGGCGCTTTCTCGTCGGCTCACGGCCGGTCGGCGGCGACTTCGCACGCCGGTTCATTGCGAGCGCGGCGCAGAGCGGGATCGACGTCTTTCGCCTGCACGACCCCCTGAACGACGTGGACAACCTGCGGGCCGCCGCCGAGGCGATCGTCGACTCCGGCGCCGAGTTCGAGGCCGGGCTCCTGTACGGGAGCGGCAGGCACGAAGCGCTCGTCGATGCGGCGAAGCGGCTGCCGGAGCTGGGCGCCGCGCGCATCCTGCTGAACGACCCGGCAGCGGTGCTCCAGCCGCACCGCGCCGGCGAGCTCGTCAGCGAGCTGCGCGAGGTGTCGGGGCTGCCGGTGGGCCTCTATGCGCAGGGCGCGAGCGGGAACGCCCTGGCGGCGGCGATCGAGGCGGCGCGTGCCGGCGCCGACGTGATCGCAACCGCCGTCTATCCGATTGCGCTGACGATGCATCGTGTTTCCGGCGAATCGGCGGCGCAGGCGCTCGCCGGGCTCGGGCTCGCCACCGGGATCGATATGGACAAGCTGTGGGCCGCCGCCGACCTCGTGGACGAGCACATCGGCGATGAGCCTGTCTCACCGGTCGCGCCCCGGATCGCCGTGCGCGCGGCGCAGCGCAAGCTCCCTGTGGGGCTCGTCGGAGCGCTCGACGCGCAGCTGCGCAGCCGCTCCGCGGGCGACCGCCTCGACGAGGTGCTGGCGGAGGTCGACAAGGTGCGCACGGAGGTCGGCTCGCCGCCGCTCGCAGCGCCGATCGGGAACATCGTCGCGTCTCAGGCGCTGCTGAATGTGCTCACCGCCAACCGGTATTCGACGATGGTCGACGAGTTGCGCAGCCTCGTCGAGGGAAAGTTCGGCCGGACCCCTGCTCCGGTCGATCCGGCGCTCGCGCGCGCGGTCGAGCTCGTCGGCGCAGGCCGAGCAGAGGAGCCGCCGGTCGAGCTCGACGACCTGCGCACCGACGCCGAGGGGCTCGCCTCGAGCGAGGAGGAGTTGCTCTTGCTTGCCCTCTTCGGCGAGGAGGCCGAGCCGCTCCTGCGCTCGATCCGCGAGCGGTCGGGTGGCGACGAGTCGCTCGGCGCGGGGGGAGTCGACCAGGCCCGGGCCGAGAAGATCCGCGAGGTCGTCCGCATCGTGCAGGAGACCGGTGTGGGCGAGATCACCATCGACGAGGGCGGGATGCGGGTGAGTGTCCGGCGCACGGCCGAGCCCACGTACGTCCAGGCGCCCGCCGGCACCGCCGATCCGGCGGCGGACAGGGACGCGCCGCCCGTCGTCCCGTTCGACCATTCGCTCGTGCGGGTCGAGAGCCCGATGGTCGGCACCTTCTACCGTTCGCCCGCGCCCGGCTCGCCGGTGTTCGTCGAGGAGGGCGAACCGGTCGCGCCGGGGCAGACCCTGTGCATCCTCGAGGCCATGAAGCTGATGAACGAGGTCAAGGCCGAGATCGAGGGCATCGTCCGGAAGATCCACGTCGGCAACGCAGAGCCCGTCGAGTACGGCCAGCTCCTGTTCGAGCTCGAGCCCGTCAACGGGCGCCTCCTGGACGCGGTCTGATGTTCTCCCGCGTGCTGGTTGCGAACCGGGGCGAGATCGCCGTCCGGGTGATCCGCGCGCTGCACGAGCTCGACATCGAGGCGGTCGCGGTCTACTCGACGGCCGACAAGGACGCGCAGCACGTGCGCATGGCCGACCAGGCAGTGTGCGTGGGCCCGCCGCCGGCCGGCGACAGCTACCTGAGCATTCCGAGCGTCGTCGCTGCGGCTGTCACGACGGACTGCCAGGCGGTGCATCCCGGCTACGGCTTCCTGGCGGAGAACCCGGCGTTCGTCGAGGCGTGCGTCGACAACGACCTCGTGTTCGTCGGACCGCCGGCGGACGTGATGGCCTCGATGGGCGACAAGATCTCGGCCAAGCAGGCGATGCGCGCCGCGGAGGTCCCGACCGTGCCCGGCACCGAGGGCTCCACGACCGTGTCCGCCGCGCGCCGCGCCGCCGAGGAGATCGGCTTCCCGATCCTGCTGAAGGCGACCGCGGGCGGGGGTGGCAAGGGCATGCGGCTCGTGCGGGAGCCCGGGGAGCTCGAGGACGCGTTCGGGATGGCGGCCGCTGAGGCCGAAGCGGCGTTCGGCGACGCGACGATGTACGTCGAAAAGGCGCTCGTGCCGGCGCGGCATGTCGAGATCCAGGTGCTCTGCGACCACTACGGGAACGTCCTGACGCTCGGCGAGCGCGAGTGCTCGATCCAGCGCCGCCACCAGAAGCTCGTCGAGGAGTCGCCGTCGGCGGCGCTCGACGCCGAGGAGCGCGAGGCGATGGAGGCGGCCGCCGAGCGCGCCTGCCGCGCGGTCGGCTACCGCAACGCCGGCACATTCGAGTTCCTGCTCGGCCCGGACGGCAGCTTCTACTTCATCGAGCTCAATGCGCGCCTCCAGGTCGAGCATCCGGTGACGGAGCTCGTCACCGGCATCGACCTGGTACGCGAGCAGCTCCGCATCGCCGCGGGCGAAGAGCTCCTCGTCACCGGCCGGGCTCCACGGCGCGGCCACGCGATCGAGATTCGCCTGAACGCCGAGGATCCCGAGCATGACTTCCGGCCCTCGCCGGGCCGCATCAGCCTGTTCGAGCCGGCGCTCGGGCCCGGCATCCGGGTCGACACGTTCGTCGAGTCCGGGACGGTGATCTCGCCGTTCTACGACTCGATGATCGCGAAGCTCGTCGTCTGGGACTCGAACCGTCCTGCGGCGATCGCTCGCGCCGAGCGCATGCTCCGCGAGACGGTCGTGGAGGGCGTTCCGACGACGCGCGACCTTGCCATCGAGGTGCTTGGGAGCGAGCCGTTTCGAAGCGGCGACTATTCCACCTCGACGCTCGAGGCTCTGCGCGCGGCAGAACGGGTATGACCATCTCCCGTCGCCAGGCACGCAGGCAGGCGCTCTTCCTGCTCTACCAGTGGGACCTCTCGGGGCAGCAGATCGGCTCGCAGTACGCAGGGGAGATCGACCCCTGGGCCCGCGAGGTTGCCGGAACGGTTGCGGAGCACGCGGTGGAGCTCGACGCGCGCATCACCTCGGCGGCCGAAGGGTGGACGGCCGACCGGCTCGGGGCCGTCGAGCGCAGCGCCCTGCGCGTGGCCGTGCACGAGCTCGAGTCGCACGACGTGCCTCCCGAGGTGGCGATCAACGAGGCGGTGGCGTTCACGAAGCGCTACGCGTCCGAGGACGGTGCGAGGCTCGTGAACGGCATCCTCGGGCGGATCCAACGAGAGGAGAGAGTATGAGGCGTGGTCATGACTGCTGACGAGTCGCTCTCGAACGCGGAGAACCTGCTTGCGCGGCTCGAGGCGGCCCGGGTGCGGCTGGACGAGACGCAGGATCCCGACCAGGCGATCGAGATCCTGCAGGAGCTCGCCGAGCTCGCCAAGGAAGTCGAGGGAGAGCTCCAGCGGGCCAAGCGCGCGGCCGAGACCGAGGCCGCCGCTCTTCCGAATCCGGATGCCGCAGCCGACTGACGAGCTGCGTGCGCTCGTCGAGGGCTACCTCGCCGGGCTCGCGCTGACACCCGAGCTCGGCACCCTCCAAGGGCCGATGCGCCACGCGCTCGGCGGCAAGCGCGTCCGGCCCGTATTGCTGCTCGCGACCGGCGACGCCGTCGGTGCGCCCCTCGAGCAGCTGCTGCCCGCGGCGGCGGCGGTGGAGCTCGTGCACTCCTTCTCGCTCGTACACGACGACCTGCCGTCGCTCGACGACGACCGCGAGCGGCGCGGGGCGCCGTCGGTCTGGGCGCAATACGGAGAGGCGGCCGCGATCCTGGCGGGCGACGCCCTGCTCGCCGAGGCGCTTCGCCTGGCGCTCACCTATCCGACGCCTGCCGTCGCGCGCGAGCTCGTCGACGCAACGCTCGCAATGATCGGCGGCCAGCAGCTCGACATCGAGGGCGGGTCGCAGCTCGAGCACCTGCACGCTCTGAAGACGGGTGCACTCCTCTCGGCCGCGGTCATGTGCGGGCTCTGGGCCGCCGAGGTGCCCGTTGCGGAACATCCCGGCTGGCGCCTGTTCGCGGGCGAGCTGGGCCTGCTCTTCCAGATCGTCGACGACCTGCTGGACGGCGACGGCTACGTGCTCGAGGTGGGGGAGGAAGCTGCCCTTCGGCTCGTGGGCGAGGCGGCCGAGCGCGCGCACACGCGGCTCGGCGCCGTCGACGGCGACACGACGGTGCTCGCCTCGATCGTCGACGAGCTGGCCGTTCGCACCGCATGACGAGGAAGCGGCTCGACGTGCTGCTGGTCGAGCGTGGCCTCGCCGAGTCGCGCGCGCAGGCGCAGGCGCTCGTGATGGCGGGCCTCGTGCCCGGCCATTCGAAGGCGGGCGAGCAGGTCGACGAGGCCGCACCGCTCGACGTGCTCGCGCCTCCGCCGTATGTCTCGCGGGCCGGGCACAAGCTCGCGAACGCGCTCGACGCATTCGGCATCGACGTCGCCGGTCTCGACGTGCTCGACGTGGGCGCCTCGACCGGGGGCTTCACCGACGTGCTGTTGCAACGTGGTGCAGCACGGGTGATCGCGCTCGACGTCGGCTACGGGCAGCTCCACTCGAAGATCCGTGACGACCAACGGGTTGTCGTGCTGGAGCGCGTGAACGCCCGCTCGCTGACCGAGCTGCCTTTCGCGCCGCAGCTTGTGACCTGCGATGTCTCGTTCATCTCGGCCCGGCTCGCTCTGCCGGCCGCGCTCGCGCTTGCGGCGCCCGGCTGGCAGGCGCTCGTTCTGGTCAAGCCGCAGTTCGAGGCGGGCCGTGCCGAGGCCCCCAAGGGTGTCGTGCGCGACCCCGCCGTGCAGCGGCGAGTCGTGCGCGAGGTCGCCGAGGCGCTCGCGGTGTGTGGGGGCGAGGCGCACGGCGTCGTAGACTCGGGGCTTCCAGGCCCGAAGGGAAACCGTGAGTTCGTCCTCCACCTCGTCCAACACGACCCCGCAGAGGTCCCAGACGCCCTCGACGGGTGGATCGCCGATGCCGTCGGTTAGGACGGCGGCGGTCGTCACGCACGGCCAGAACGGCGTGGAGGGCGCCCTGGAGCGGTTGCGCGCGCTCGCCGCCGAGCATCACGTCACCCTCGTCGACGGGAACGAGGCGGATATCGCGATCGTGCTCGGCGGCGACGGGACGATGCTGCGGGCGCTCGCCCGGTTCCTCGGCACCGGCGTCCCGGTGCTCGGCGTCAACTACGGGCGTGTCGGTTTCCTCACCGCGCTGGACGGCTCCGAGCTCGAGGACGGCCTGCGCCGGGTCTTCGCCGGCGACTACCGCACCGTCGGCCTCGCGACGGTGGAGGTGACCGTCGGTGGCGAGTCACACGTCGGCGTCAACGACGTCGTCGTCGCGGGCGGCACGCTTGGGCGCATGGTCGAGATCTGCTATTCGATCGGCGGCGAGGACCTCGGCTGCCAGCCGTGCGACGGCGTCATCTGCGCGACCCCGACCGGCTCGACGGCGTACAACCTCTCCAACGGCGGCCCGGTGCTCGTGTGGGGGCTCGATGCGATGGTGCTGACGTTCGTCGCGCCTCACACCCTGCACATCCGCCCGCTCGTCGTCCCGCGCGGCCCGGACATCGAGATCCGAAACGAGACGAAGGGCCCGGGTGCGACCGTGCTCGTCGACGGGCACGCGGTCGGCGCCCTCGCATCCGGCGAGCGCGCCGTCGTGCGAGTCGGCGCCGAGCAGAGCCTCCTTGCCACGCTGCCCGAGGTCACGTTCTTCCGCCGGTACGCCGCTACGTTCGGCCGATAGGGGAACGGCGGGCGTCCGCCCTAGGATGAAGGGATGCTCCGTGCGCTTCGGATCTCGAACCTCGTCCTCATCCGTGAGGCCGAGCTCGAGCTGCATCCCGGGCTGAATGCGATCACCGGCGAGACCGGAGCCGGCAAGACGATCCTCACGAACGCGATCGGTCTGTTGCTCGGCTCTCGCGGCGACGCGGCACTGATCGGTGCAGCGGCCGACGAGGCATACGTGGAGGCCGAGTTCGACGGCGTCGACGAGGAGGCGCTCGGCCCGCTCGCGGAGCTGCGCCCCCACGGCGAGGACGGCGTCGTGCTGGCGCGGCGGATCTTCGCCGACGGGCGGACGCGCGCGTACGCCTGGGGCCGCAGCGCGGCACGCGAGGACGTCGCCGCCGCCGCGGAGGCGTTGATCGCGATGAGCGGCCAGTTCGAGCAGCGGCGACTTGCGCGGCCCGCCTACCAGCGCGGGGTGCTCGACACGTTCGCGGGGCTGGGCACACGCACCGCCGCGCGCGCGTGGCGCGACCTCGCAAGCGCCCGTCGCGACTTCGACGAGCTGACGCGCGACGCCGCCGGCGCGCAGGCCCGAGGCGAAGAGCTGCGGCTGCTCGCAGCTGCGACCGAGGGCCTCGACCCGGCCCGCGAGGACGAGCTGAAAGCCGAGCGCGAGCGGCTCCGCCACGTCGGCGACCTGGCGGAGGGCGCCGAGACTGCAGCGGCGGCGCTTTCGCCCGAGGACGGCGAGGGGGCGACCGGCCTGATCGCCTCGGCCGAGCGGGCGGTGGCACCGCTCGAGCGCCTGGCGCCGGAGCTACAGGCGGCCGGCGACGCGCTTCGCCAGGCCGAGCTCCAGCTGCGCGAAACCGCCTCCGAGCTGCGGGCGTTTCTCGCGTCGCTCGAGGCCGAGCCGGGGCGGCTCGACCAGATCGAGGGTGAGCTGGAAGCCTTCGCCGACCTGAAACGCCGCCACCGCGCCCAGACGTTCGCCGAGCTGGTCGAGCGCGGTGAGGAGGCACGGCGTGAGCTGGCGGCCCTCGACGAAGGTCACGACCCGGTCGCTGTGGCGCAGGAGGCGCTCGCCGCCGCGCAGGCGGAGATCGACCGTGTGCACGCAGCGCTGCGCGCGGAACGGCAGGCTGCGGCCGGCCCATTCGCGGCGGCCGTCGCGGCCGAGTTGCAGGGCATCGGCCTCGGCGACGGCGAGTTCCAGGTCGTCCTCG
>Ga0307372_10000940_pt1 | contig 51022 bp, 40 predicted proteins | sample OX1MG_FD_202533 | JGI IMG/M metagenome (GOLD analysis project Ga0307372, IMG submission 202533) | Soil microbial communities from Risofladan, Vaasa, Finland - OX-1 | ecosystem: Environmental > Terrestrial > Soil > Coastal area > Acid sulfate soil | place: Finland: Risofladan, Vaasa | collected...
CCAGCGCCACCCGCGCTTTCAAATCCGCTCCGTGCTTCCTTCGCTTGCCGTTCATCTTCTTTTTCCTTCCCATTGAAGGTCATTTTACTACCTTAGCACGTGGTCGGATTTTTGGGGAGCCCTATAGTTGATCTCCTTGGCGGGGGAAAAGACGGATATGCACAAGCAATTTCGCATTCATATCGATGTCGTCAACCGAGCCATCCTCTTTCTGCCGCAACAACCCATATTTTATCCAATTCCGAACTTAGCATTGAAGAATTTCAAAGCCGAGGTCCTGGCTGTTGGGGATGTCGTGCTCAGCAAACTCAAGCGCTACAACAGCGATGACAAGAATGACATTCGCGCCATGGCGGAAAGAAAACTATTCGATCACAAAACACTCGTGGAGCGATTCAAAGCCGCGACGGACTGGTTCTCCATGGACGCACGCGCATCAGATGTTCCGCGGTATCTTAAGAATCTGCACCGGGTCGAGCGCGATATCCTTGGGCGGCCTGAATCCGACATCGAATTGCCGCCGGAATGCACGCTGGGTTAACGCTGATGAATATGTTTTCACTGCGCCGACATGTATCAAAGCCAGCTCCTGTTACATTTGAAAAAAGTCGACAAAAAGTCGACAGTAAAACCGGAATCAAGGCAAAATTTTGGATCGGAAATTATCGAATAGTGATTAAATAGTAAAGATAATTGCGGGCGTAGTTCAATGGTAGAATAGAAGCTTCCCAAGCTTCGGACGTGGGTTCGATTCCCATCGCCCGCTCCATTCTTTGCCCGCGCGTCCGACTTCATCGATTGGTTTAAGACGCGATATAATACTCTCATGCTCGCCTGCGAGGCCGCTTTATTGGCGCGCCGGCTCATGGATCTCCACGGCTTGTCCGACTGGCGCTTTTCCTTCGACCGCTCCCGTCGGCGCTTCGGCATCTGCAATTGGAGCGCCAAAACCATCGGCCTGTCACGCCTGCTCAGCGAGCTAAACGGCGAGGCTCACGTGCGGGATACGATTCTGCATGAGATCGCCCACGCCCTGGCCGGGCGCCAAAGCGGCCATGGCCGGAAGTGGCGGGAGGCGGCCGTTTTGGTGGGAGCGGCCCCGAGGCGCTGCTATGACCGCGCCGTGGCGCTGCCGCCCCTGCCTCTGTTATTGCGCTGCCCCAGCTGCGGCATCCTGCGCGAGGCCGCGCGCCGCTTTAAACGCAAGCGCTCTTGCGGCCGCTGCTCCAGCCGCTTCGACCCGCGCTATCTGCTGCGCTTGGAACCCAATCCTGCCTTCTCCCAAGCATAGACGCCCCTACAGAGCCCCCCAGTAAAATTCTAGTGCGATTATGGGACGCGGGTTCCATTCCTTTCGGCCGCTCCAGATTTTTGCCAAATCCGCCCCGGACCATTAGGCCCATCTTCCGGTGAGGCCAACGGCCCTCGCAGCAACGATGAGTTCCGGTTAAGCTAATTTCATGCTAATCCTCGCCGTGCTTTTGAGTTTGGCTCCCAGCGTCCGCGCTGCCGAGATGCCGTCGGTTTTTGAAGCTCATTACGCGGACTCCATCGAGCGTTCCTTAAGCGCCGATTCCTTCTTCGCGTCGGAGCTGGCGCTTAGTTTCGACGGCCACTTAGCGGCGGGAGCTTTGGCGGCGCCCATGCAGTTCAACCGCGTGGCCTCGCGGCTTGAGGAGTTGAAGCCCGGGCTCGGCCGCCGGCTGATCCGCTCCGTCCATGACGCGGCCCGGGAAGCGCGATTCCCGCCGATGATGCGGGCTCTTGAGCAAATTGCCGGAAGCCTCCGGCTTGAATCCCTCATCTCGGATTACGACAGCCGCGGCAAAGCCGTCGCGCTCTTCGACGGCGGCCAATCCCGCTAAGCCACGCCCCGCTTGGCCAGGGGGCCGATGGTGGTTCCCTGCACCAGGATGGAGAAGGCGACCACCACGTAAGTGGCAGTCACCCAGAGATCTTTTTGTGGGCCCTCAGGAAGGGACAGCGCCAGCGCCACGGCCACGCCTCCGCGCAAACCGCCCCAAACCAAAATATTCCGGACGCCGTCTTTTAGGCGTCCCCTTGAAAACGAGAAAAAAGCGGAGGCCTCGACGCTGGCCCAGCGCGCCAAAAGCGCCACGGGAACGGTCAGCGCTCCCACCACCAGCGGCAGCGCCCGCAAAGAAACCGCCGCCACCTCTAGCCCGATCATGACGAACAGCACGGCGTTCAAGACGGAGTCGAGCAAATCCCAGAAGACGGGCAGGACGTGATGCGCCTCGCTGGTTTCCGGCCAGCGGCCTGAAACGAAAAGCCCCGCCACCACGGTGGCGATGGGGCCCGAGGTTCCCAAGGCCGAGGCCAGGGCGTAGCCTCCGCTGGCCAAGGCGATGGTGATCAGGGACTGCGTGAGCACATCCTCGATGGAATCAATCATCGCTGAAGCCAGCCGTCCCAAAGCCGCGCCCAAGGCCGCGCCGCCGGCGGCGTGAGTTAAAAACAGCTTGAAGATACCGGCCGCTCCCGGCCCGGTCCCGCCCAAGGCCAGCGGGTAGAACACGAAGAAAGCGACGATGCCCACGCCGTCGTTGAACAACGATTCCGCGCAAACGACCGTCCGCAGTTTCTGCGGGACGCCGACGTCCTCCAAGATGCCCAGAACCGCGACCGGGTCCGTCGGGGAAATCACGATCCCGAAAAGAAGGCAGGCGGCGTAAGGGCACGGGGCGCCCAAGGCGGCCAAGGCCCAATAGACGGCCGTGCCGATGAAAAGCGCGGAGACAACGACCCCGAAAGTCGCCAGCACGGCGATGAGCGGGCCGTTGGATTTCAACTCGCCCACGTCCGTGTGCATGGCGCCGGCGAAAAGCAGAAAGCTCAGCATTCCCTGGGTGAAGGTCTGCTCGAAATTGATGCGCCCAAGAAGCGCGTGGATGGGAACCCGCGAAACCAAGCCGAAGCGTTCCAATAAAATGGCGGCCAGGCAGGCGATCAGGGAAATGAGCATCATCCCGATGGTGGGGGGAAGCCTCAGGTAGCGCGAGTTGAGGTAGCTGAGCAGCGCGGTAAGGGTGATGAGCCCGGCCGCGATGCGCAAAATGGCCATGATTGAAGGGGGCCTCCTACCGCTCAATGACCGGCACGGCCTTGTGCGCCCGCGTGGTGAGGTAGGCGACAACGCAGGCCAGCATGACCGGCATCAGGATGTTGTAGTCGCGGGACATCTCCAGCGAGAGCACGATGGCGGTGACCGGCGCCTGATAGGACGAGGTGATGACCGCCGCCATGCCCACGATGGCGAAGCCTCCGGCCAGCGTCGTTGACGCGCCCAGCCAGGAGTGCAGAAGCGCGGCCCAAGCGCTTCCGGCCGTGGCTCCGATGAAAAGCGCCGGCGTGAAGGCTCCGCCCGAGCCGCCCGAGCCCAGCGTGGCCGAGGTCGCGGCGATTTTTCCCAGAGTGAGGGCTCCGGATTTCCAGCTCAAGAGCTGGCCCTGCAGCGCCGCGTTGATGGTGTCTTGGCCGGTGCCCATGATTTTGGGCAGGAAAAGCGCGATGAGGCCGACCACGATGCCGCCCAACGCGGGCTTGAACCATTCGGGCAGCCGTTCGTCATGCTCCATCCAATGCTCCACGCCGTTCAAGCAGCGCATGTAGAGAACCCCGAAGGGCGCGCAGACAAGGCCCAAGAGAGCGTAAAGAATCAAATCGAGCGGGCCGTGCCAGGAATAAAAGAGCGCGGGCCTGACCGGCGCGTTGGTCATGAAAACGCTCGCCGTCACCACGCCGGAGACCGAGGCGATGACCACGGCCGGAAAAGACTCGTTGGCGAAATCCTTTAAAAGAACTTCCATCGTGAAGAACACCGCGGCCAGGGGCACGCCGAAGGACACGGCCAAGCCGGCCGCGGCGCCGGAAGCCGCGAGCATCTTCAGGTTGTGGGTGGACACCTCGAGCTTCTGCCCGATCCAAGAGCCGACCGAGCCGCCGATTTGGATGACCGGCCCCTCGGGTCCCGCGCTGCCGCCGAAGCCGATGGTCAGGGCCGAGGCCAAAAGCTTGATCACGGCCACTTTGCCCGGGATGCGCCCGTCTTTTTCCTTGATCGCCTTGTAGACCTCGTTGACGCCGTGGCCTTTGGCCTCCTGGCAAAAATAATGGATGAGGCGGGCGGCCAAAAACGCGCCCAAGGCCGGGAAAAATATCAATCCGGCGGAGCGCCACATCCAGTTTAGGCGCTCGAGGCGGTCCAAACTGATCAATTCAGCCCAATTCGTCAACTCTTCGAAAAGGAAGGCGGCCAAACCCGCCGCGCCGCCGACCAAAACGCCGGAGAAGATGAGCTGCTGGTGGGTGGTCAGGTTGAGGGCGAAATTTGAAACGTCCTGGACAATCGGCTCGAAGTATTGCTTGAAAACGGAAGATTTATCCATGCCGCGGGTTATTTTATCTTATTCGTCCCGAACTTAAAAAACCTACGGACTTTGGAAATTTTAGATGAACTCCGCGGGGAGCCGTTTTTAAAATCCCAAGGTGAGGGAGTAGAGATAGGTGTCGCCCAAATCGCCGAAAGGCACGAAGGCGAAGTCGAAGCCGAAATTCTCGTACTTCAAGCCCGCGCCGAAGGTCGCGCCGGAAAATCCGCCCGCGTCCGTGTTCCGGCTGGCGTAGCCCGCGCGCACCGCAGCGCCCAGATTTTCAGTGAACATCATTGAGTACTCCGTTCCCAGGGCGTAGGACGCACCGTTGTCGCGCGGCAAGTCCAGTTCCGCTGTGACGATCCATTGGGGGATGACGTGGTATGTCGCGCCCGCGTACCACGTCATGGGCAAGGGATCGCCCTGGCCCGCGAAGCCGTACTTGGGCCCCAGATTCCTCGCCCCGCCGCCAAGCGAGAATTGATCGCCGCAGCGGTAAAGCGCGCCTAAATCCGCCGCGTAGCTTGACGCCCCATAGCCGTCCAGGTTGGACGTGATGTATTTTCCCGTCGCGCCCAATGAAAGCCCGATGCGTGGAATTTGATAGCCGTAGCTGAGCGCGTAGGCGAAATCCTGCGAGCTGAAGTTCCCGGTGGGATTTTCCGACGTATCGTAGCCTTCGATGCTTCCCACGGACAAATTATAGACCGCCGCGCCCAGCGTTCCGAACTCGTTCTTGGGCGCGGTCGATTTCTTGTCCCAGGACAAGAGCGGCACGGCCAAAGCTCCGAAGTCGTAATTGGCGCCCTGGAAATACTGGTCCTCCATCCCTTCCGCCTGCACGTTATTGACGGCGCCCAAGCCCGCGGGATTGTAGTAGACCGCGTTGACGTCGTCCGCCAGGCCCGCGAAGGCGCCGGCCATGCCCGAGGGCCGCGCGCCGGGCTCGATTTCCAGAAACTGCGCGCCGCTGGTGCCCTTTTGCGACGTTCCGAAGCTCCACGCCGGAACCCACGCGCACGCCAGGAGAAGAGCCGCCGGCCAGACTCGGACCAAGCGCCGCGTCATAACCCGGACCCCTTGATGACCGCCATCTTGAAGAACGCCTTTTGGCCGCCCACCTTGAGCTCGCCGAAATAGACCCCGCTGGCCACGTCCCGCCCGGCGTCGTTGGTCCCGTCCCAATTTTGGTAGTAGTAGTTCCCGCCCGAAACGTCTCCCAAATCGATGTGGCGCACCTTGGTCCCCACGACATCATAGATGTCGATGGAGGCGGCGCCGGACATGCCGGGAGGAATCGAAATTGCGATCATGGTCCCGCGGACGGTGCATTGCGAGCCGCAAGAACCGCCGGCATGCTGCGGCGTCACCGTTTTTTCCGTCAAATCGAAAGGATTGGGGAAGTTGTGCGCCGAGAAATCGGTCGCGCCCGTTCCGCCGCTGATGAGCGACTGGTTGCTGTCGAAAAGGACGTAGGTCGAGAAATGGTTCACGTTGATGGTGATGGTGTGGTTGACCGCGTCGATGACGGGCGGCGATCCCGTCACGTCCTGCTGGAGCACGTAGGCGTTGGCCAGCGCGTTATACCAGTAGACGTTGAGGGACGCTGGGTCCGTCACGCTCGTCGAATAGGCGACGGTGAGCTGCGCCGGGCTCGAAAGCAGCGTGCTGACGCCCAGGGGGAGGAAGATGTTGTAGAAGGAAGAAAGCGGATTGACGCTGGGCGGCACTGCGGCGACCGCGGCCACGAGTTCCGCGGGATAGGACGCGGGCGAATGGCTCAAGGATTCGATTCTTTCCGCGCCGGGAGAAATTCCGGAAGGAGACGCGCCCGACGTCAGCGTCTCCTGGGCCAGCTGCAGGGTCACCTGGACCGAGGAGGCGACGCTCACGTTGAAGGCGTCGGCCGGCAGCGTGACGCGCCCGGCCTCGCCTTGGGCGAGGATGTTGCCGCCGATGTAGTTCTGGATGTTGGACTGGCTCAAGCCGCCGACGCCGACGTAGAAAGTGACCGTGCTTTGCGCGACGAATTGCGGATTATTTTGATCCAAAGAGGAGGGATTGGCCACGTTGCTGTAGCCCTGCAGGCGCAGCGTGAAGCTTGATTCCGAGACGCCCGGAACGTAAAATGCCGTGACCTCGCTCCGGTCCTGAGAAATGGCCACGTCGCTCAACGCTCCCTGGGCTGAAACCGTGCTGAGAAGGAGGCCCGCATTATCGTCATCGGCGGTTTCATCGCGCAAAGGCTGGCTCAAGTCGAACTCGATGTCGAAGCCGTTACCCTGGCGGAAGTCCTTGGCCATGACCAGCGGCGGCGAAGGGCGGTAGACGATGTTGAGCGTCATGGGCGCGGTCGAGGAGAAGACGATATTCCGGGCCTCTGCGGGCGCCACCATATTGCCGTTGGAATCAAGCAGCAGAATTTCATAAGGCGTTCCGACTTGGAATCCGCTCACCGAATAGCCCGTGACCGTCTGAGCCTGAGCGTTGGTCTGCAGGGTTCCCACCAGCACGCTGCTTAAATTCTGCGTCGCCGCCACTAAGGTTTGGATTTGGCTCGTGCTGGGGCTGCCGCCGTTGGAAGTCGTCAAGGTTCCCGACAAAGTCGAGCCCTCGGACAGGGTCAGAGAACCGACATTGACGAAGGCCGAGGAAATTAAAACGTTCTCCTGGAACGACGAGTAGCCTTGGGAGACGACCGTCATGCGGTAGGTTCCGGTCGCGAGGCTTGGAATAGAGAAGTTCCCGTTCAAGTCCGTGTCTAATTGGATGTCCCCCAGGGGCGTCCGCGTCGGAGGAACGCCGACTTTCTGAAGGAACACGGCGGCGCCCGGCTGGGACACCTGAACGTCCTTGTTGCCTCCGTTGTTGAAGGGGATAATCAGCGACGGTCCGCCCGCCGGCGCGAGAACTTGACCGCTGATGGAATAAGCGGCCCGAGCCAGGGAAAAATTCAGCGTCGTCACGCTGCTGACGTCCACGGAGGACTCGATTTGCTGCTCGTAGGGCGGCAGGAACTCTCCTTGATGCTCTTGGTCGCCGCGATATGCGGCGTAAATATCGTAGTAGCGCACGTTGGGATCGAGCCCGTTCAAGGCGTAATAGCCGTTGCCGTCGGTGACGGCCGAAATCTCCTGGGATCCGACGCCGGCGCTTCTCTGGGAAATTCTGGCGATCATGTTGATGTTGGCCAGGGGATTCCCGTTCGAGTCCGCGACGCGGCCGGAAATCTGGTCGCCCAGAAGAGCGTTGATGGTTCCCACGTCCGTCACCACTCCGCCCACGACCTTGACCCCAGAAATACTCGACGCGACCAATCCCGCGCCGCTGACGGAGGGGCCGTTTTGAAACGCCATATTCACGTCGTAGCTTCCGGGAAGGAGCCCCGCAATCGTTCCCTGGCCGTTGGAGTCCAGGACCAAAGGCCCGCCCTGCGACTGGGCGGAGCCATAGCCGCCGTTGAACCACGGATCGGCGACGGCCTGAATCTGGAATGAGGACGGCAGGAGGCTCGCGTTGTTCTGCGTCACGCGCATGAACTGCACTCCGGCGGAACTCTTTTGCTCGATGGCGACCCGGAACTTTATGGTCCCGCTGGGAACGAGCTGCACCGATTGGCCGATCAGGCTTTGTCCGCTCACCGTCACGGCCAGGGGCGCGGCTGCGTAGGCCTGCGGATAGCCGCCGTCCTGCGCTTGGATGAGGTAGCTGCCGGGAGGAACTTGGGGGAAAAGGAAGGACGCCGAGGCGGAATTGTTGAAGGAAACCACCAATTGCTGCCCGACCTGATTGTTGTTTTGATCCGTCAGGCGCAGATATATCTGGCGGCTCAAAGGCGTCTGCGCCGGGGCCAGGACGCTGCCGGAAATCGAGTAGCCGCTGCCCACGGGGAAGGAGATCCCGGCAACGGGGCCGGTGACCAGGACGACCTGGGAGAACTGTGGAATGGAATCCCCTGAGGAATCCATTTGGGCGTTGTTACGCAGCTGATAGAGCCCGGGGGGAATGCCCGAAAAATCAAAGGTTCCATCGGCGCCGATGGTCGCCAAATAAACGTGGAAAGGATTTGAGTTTCCCTGATTATTGGACCCGCCGGTCATCATGTCGGAGCAGTTGGAAGGCGTTTGAAGCGTGCCGCCGTAAAAGCCGCCGTTGTTGGGTCCGGCCGGCAGGAGCTGCATCTGCGCGGCCGAGAGCGTGACGCCGTTGGACGAGCCCATCACGCAGTAAGCCACGGTCGAAACCTGGGACAGCCAGCCTGCGGCGGAACTGACCATCACGGAGAATCCGCCGGGCTCCGGCACATTCAAGGCGCCGGAGAAGGACAGGGACCCGCGGACGGAATAAGCCGCTCCGGACATATTGAGGTTGACCGCGGTCGTCGTGGCCGCCGAAATCGCGGCGGGGACTTCGCGGAAAATTCCATCGGCCTTATCGAAGGCGTCGATGGTGTAGAGGCTGGGATTCAGGGCCGGAAAGACCACGGTCGCGGTGGCTCCTGAGGACGTGAACCCGGAAATCTGCGTTATGTCGTCGAAAGACTTGGCGTCTCCCAGGTTGTCGTTGTAGCCCAGGGAGACATTGCCGAAGCCGCCTCCGGGCACAACGAGGGTGACCGCCAAACCGTCGTTGGCTGGGTTCATGACGAGGCTCGCGCTGCCGGATCCTCCCGCGACCACCGCATTCTGGACGCCTCCGACGAAGCCGGGAAGCGAAGACTTCAGGAAGTACGCCCCGTCGGGCAGGCCGGAGATGGTAAACGTGCTGGAGGTCTGAGTCGTGCTGGTGGCCAAGTGCACTGAAATCCCCTGCCCCGAAATCGCGGCCGGGCCGTAGGCGTTGATCTGCACGCAAAAGCCGCTTCCCGCGGCCGCGCACGTGGACGAAGCGGACTCCTGCGAACTGTCGCCCGTGACGGTCATCGTGCCGGAAATGACTCCGCATGTTTGCAGAGTTAAATCAAAGCCTCCGGTCGTTGAAGCGCCTACGTCCGCATCGCTGGAAATGAAAACCTCGCTTGAAACGCCCACATAGCCGCGGCTTTGGGCCGTGACGGTCCAGCTTCCGGGCGCCAAGCCGAAAAGCGAGTAGACTCCGCTCGAGGATCCGGAGGGAACAAAAACGCCTCCGTAAACGCCGCCCTGGCCGTTGGACGCCCCGGTAAGAGCCGCTTGGACGGAAATTTGCGTGCCGGTGGAGGCCGCCGTCGGCAAAATCGCGTAGCCGTAGACGTTCGCCTGCTTGCTCAAGGCCAGCGGCAGTTCGACGATGGAGCCGGATGACAAATTCACATTGAGCACGCGCGTTGAAACATTGATGGAAGGCAGGTTGACGTCCACCTCGTAGCTGCCCGGCGGCAGGAACAACTGGGTCCACGTGCTGGCGGCCACGCCGAAGCTTTGGGCGCCGTTGTCCGACTGCGCGCTGCCTTGCGCGAAATGCAGCACCGCGCTGGCGGTGTTGGAATAGCTCGCGTCATGCGCGGAGACGCCGCCCCATATCTCGCTGGGCGCCGCCTGGGAAAGCGAGGCGGAAACCGCTATATAGGAGGGCACGGGCAGGGTCAAGGAGCCTATGTTGGTTCCCGCGGAGGTAGCCGCGATGTTTGAGGTCCCGGTGGCGATATTGACCGGCGCTCCGGAAACCAGCAGAGTGGAACTGACTTGGACATTGTAAATTCCTCCGGTTTGCAAACCGGGAATGACAAAATTGCCGTTGGCGTCGGCCGCCGCGAAATTGCCCGGTCCGATATTCGGCCCCATGACGGAAACGGAGGCTCCTGCGCCGTTGCTAACCGTTCCGAAAATCGAGGCGCCGGCGCTCACCGAGATGGAGAGCGCCGTGTTCACCGCGGCGCCGCCGCCGGCGATGATTTCGACGTAATAGGTGCCGGAAGAGACGAAGCTGTTGGGATAAACCATATCGTTGAGCCCGTTCCAAACGAGAGTTCTTCCCGGATTGCCGGAGCCGAAGAAATCCGCCGCTTTCGGTGAAAAAGACGCCGGGTTGCTGGAAATAACGACTTCCCAACCCAGTGCGGAGTTAGATAGGCTGAAGTTGATGAAAGCGGTTCCGCCGGCAGGACTGTTCTGGGTGATAACCGCATTGAGAGAGCTTCCCAAAGTCCCCGTGTCGACCGAAACTCCCGAGATGGCCGCGCTGGAGGCCAAAAGTTGGACAGGGCGGTACGCATACGCGCCGGTTCCCATCACGGTGGCGGAGGCCGACAAATTTTCATACGCCGCCGAGGTCGAGGTCTCAAAAGAGAATCCGGAACTCTGCGAAGCGCCCTGAGGAATGGTAACCTGAGATCCGGGGAAGAAAATCGCGCTTGAATCCGGCGCGCCGTTGACGCTGCCGGAGAGCGTCGCGGTCACGGCCGAAGCGGCCGTCGTGGACACCCCGCAGGCGTCGGTCACGGCCAAGTACATGGTCGGCGAGCTTTGCAGCGGTCCAAGCGCCAGCGGATTATTGGGAACAAACGCCAGATTCGCGGCCGGGCCCGGCGCGAGGCTGATGGATGGGAGCGCCCCCGCGATGGGCTTTAAATTTCCACCCGGGCCACCCTGGACCTGCACCGCGAAAACCTGCGGTCCCTGCGCCGCCAGTCCTGCCGTTGGATGACCCTCGTATACGAACTGGACCGTGTCGCCAACATTCAGCGCGGCCGAAGCGGTGTAAACCATCCAATTCGCTCCCAAAAAAGTGTTGCCGATCTGGCTGGGATTAAACTGCATGCCGTATGAGACGGACGAGACGACATGCACGTACCCAGCGTTTAGCGGCGGATCGTTGGCTGAATCCTCGCCTTGCAGGCTGCTCCAGCCGGGCGGGATGTTCACGGCGATCATGCCTCCCTGCTGCAAGCCAACGGTTCCTCCGACAACGAAAGAAATCGTGGCCGTCAGCACTTGGCAGCCGGGCGCCGAAGCGGGAGAAATGGTCGCCGCGCCTTGCCCGTCGCCGGGATTCCCGACGGCAAGGCCGTTGAAGGTAAACGTGTTGGAGCTCGCGCCGACCGGGAAAGAATTCTGCGCGTTGCCGGCGGCGTCGGTCGCGCTGCTCACGATAAGGTATTGGTGCCCCGCAGCCCAGACAATGCCGCCATAGGACCAAATCCCGCTTGAAATCGACGCCGAGAAAAAATTGGGGCAGGCCGCGTTGAAACTGTTGCTTACCTGGTTATAACAGTCAGTGGGCACTGAGATGCTCAGGTCCTGGATATTGAGGGAAACCGCCGCGATGGCGACGCCGACGCCATCCGCCGCGGTTCCCGAGATGCTCGGCAGGGCCGGAACTTGGCTGCCGTTGCCCGGGACCCCGATCCAAGAGGTCGGCGGAGTGTTGTCGAATATGAAATTCGAATTCGCCGCCGGGTATTGCGTCTGCCCCACTGAATCCGCCGCCCGGGAGACAATTTTATAGGAAGCGCCGCTTTGCAGGGCGGAGTTCAGAGCTCCCACGGGCCAGCTCCACGTGCCGGAATCGGCTCCGACGAAACTGGCCGCGATCCAGGTCTGGGACGCCGTCCAGACGCTCCCGTTCCACCACGTGCCGGTCGAAAGCTGTTCAATCGCGATGGATACGGACGCGATGGTCGAGGTCGGGCTCGCGGCGGTGCCGGAAATGGCGGCAAGACTATTGATGAAAGAGCCGTTGACCGGGGCTGTGGCGGCGGAAGTCGGTAGGCTCGCCCATTGGATGACGCCGCCGGGGTCATCGGCATATTGCGGCCCGGTCCGCGCTCCGGAATCGTCGCGCATCACGAGGGAGGACGCCGCGGTCAAGAGGCTCGCGTTGATGTTCGCGCCGATGCTCGTGTCCGCGAAATCCACGCCGGAAAACGTGCTGTCGAAGACGCCGACTGCGCTATTGAAGTTAATCGCCGTGGCGCCGGGGGTAAGCGCGGCAAAAGTCATGGAGTCTATGGAAAGAACGGCCGTCGGTGCTTGCACGGCGATGTCAAGGCCGAACGCGGAACCGCTCACGGCGACGGAGGAGAAACCTAAAACGCCCGCATTGCCGGCGTCCAGGTCGATGCCGCTTAAGCCGCCTTGGACAGCGTCGTTTGAGAGCGCGATGCCCGAACTCTGGGCCGTAACGTAAACCGAGGGGGACGGGCTCGAGCCTTGCAGCGTGCTGCCGCTGATCATCGTGCCTGTTGAGGCGCTGATGACCGCGGCCGTCGAACCCTGGATGTATGAATTCGTGACGCTGACGCCGGCAACTCCGTAAATGCCGAGGCCCAGCCCGTTCGACGTGGCCGTTGTGGCGCTGACCGTGGAATTGCTGGCCGGCGGGTATGTGCCGCAGGGGTTTAAAGTGATGGCGGGACCGGTTCCTCCGTTGGCAATCCAATCGTTGGAGATCGTGGTGCTGGCGTCTCCGCTGTCCAGAGTGGTGTTCGGCCCGGAATAAACGACGGTGCTAAAGCTCACCGTGTCGTTGGAGCCGTCGCAGCTGAAAGTGACGCCGCCTTTGGCCGGGTTCGCGGCGGAGATATACGAATGCGTCACCGTGTTGAAAGTGTCGGTGTTCGAGAACTGAATCCCGAAGCCTCCGCTGACGTCGGCCGTCATCGTGCTTTGGCTGACCGTATTGTTGTTGGCTCCGGCGTCAAAATACATGGCGAAGTCCGTGGCCGTTGCGCTCATGTAAGAATTGGATATGTTGTTGGAACTGCTGCCGCCGATATAGACGGCCACGGCGTAGCCGCCGCAGAGGCCGCCGCCCGTGGTCACGGTGCTTCCCTGCACGGTATTGGAGTTGGCGCCGCCGTTTAAGTAAAGGCCGTTGCCGTTGGAGTCGGAAACATAATCACCCGAGAGCATATTGTTGGAGGCATTTTTGATGACAAGGGCGCCCGTCGTGCAATTATTGCCTTGAAGCCCGGTGACGGTGCTAAAGCTGATGGTGTTGAAGGTCGAGCCGCCGTCGATTTGCGCTCCGGCGTTTCCGGAGTAAGAGTTGGAAATAAAACTATTGGCGACGATGTTGCCGGAGGAGGCGCCGGTCAAGTACAGCGCCGGGGCGTTGGAATTGCCGAAAACGGAGAGGCCGCTTAACGTGTTCGAGACGGCGCCCTGAAGCAAAACGTCCGCGCCGCTGATGACTCCGGAGGAATCATTGATGACGACGTCGCTGATGACCACGTTCGGGGATGAGATTAAAACGCCGTCCGTGAGAGCGGGAAGAGAGGCGAGCGCTATCGTGACGCCCGAGATGGTGACGCTGGCGTTTTGAATGTCGAAAACAGCCGTATCCAAGGTATTCTGCAAGGACATGTCGACCGGATAGGTTCCCGAAGTGATGATGAGCCTAAATCCGTTGGTGTTGATGTTATTGATGGTGACTTGGCTCGGCTCAAAATACTGCGCGTTTGAACTGATGGCGATGCAGTAATCTCCCGATAGCGTTGCGCCTTGGAGATTATTGATGACGTCCTGGATCGAGGGGGAGCTAATTGAAGGAACATTGGCGACGCCTCCGGAGCAGGACGCGGCTTTAACTGAGGCGGCTGCGGCGCAGATAAGAGCCGCCGCCAGAGCCCACGAAGCCCTCCAGCGTCTTCCTTCCTTAATAGTCATAGCTCACGCCGAACATGTAAGTCGCCGTCGTGAACGCGTACTGATAAAACTCCTGGAACTGGTCGTTGCTGGTCCCGCGGCCGTACTGCACGTTGAACACCAGGCCGAAATGCGGCGCCATGGGGTAGCTCAAGGTGGTCTGCAGCATCCAATTATTGGTGTAGAGGTCCTGACCCAGGTATGTGCCGCTCGCGTCTTGAATAGGGCGGTGGGGATAGCGGTCGTACCACCACGTCGCGGAAATCTCCCAAGAGATGGGGTCGGCGTCCGGTCCGATGAAAAGCTTGAAGCCGGGAGTCAAAGTGAGCTGCCCGTAATTGTAGAAAAGCGGGATGTATTGGGATTGCGACGCGTCGAAGCTGTTTTGGTTGGAGCTGTCGTAGAGATAATTCACCCCGAAAGAACCCAAAGCCTTTACGCCGGCCTCGATTTGCCACGGGCACTGGAGGCTGCCGCCCAAAATGGTGGTGACGTCGGTCCGCAAAGGGCTGTCCAAATTTCCCGACGCGTCCACCAGATGCTGCTGGGGGTAGTCGGCATAAAGAAAGCCCGCCTGCCCTTGCGCCACAAATTTGTCCTTAATCGGAACGTCGGCCGACACGGTCAGAAGCACGTTCCGGCTGTCCAGCACGTAGTCGCCGACCAACTCACGGGCTAAGCTTTGCCCTTGGAACTCGGTCGCCGCTTGCGACTCGAGAGAGGTGTAGTTCGGAAAATGAACGGCGTAGTAGTCCGCGCCGAAACGGATGGAAAAGGGGTCTTTGTAGACGTACTCCGCGGAAACGCCGGCGTCCCATTGATAGTAGTCGTAAAGCCCCTGGCCCAGTTGCTCCTGGGTGCTCTGCTGCAAAAACTCATACTTGAAATCTGAGTAGGGCTTGATGCGCCAGTTGCTGCCGTCGGGCGTGTAGATGGCCTTCACCGCCGCCTCGTTGTCCCACTGGGACTGGAAGAAGGTCCCGCCGCCCACCAAGTCGACCACCTGGCGGGTGCCGTTGTAGGACGTCATCAAGGATGGCAGAACCGACCAGTTGTCGTTGAATTTGACCGCCGGAGCGACAAAACCGTTAATGTCCGTGGACAGGGAACTGTTTTCGCCGGTGTAAAAATTCTGGCCGCCCAGGAATTCCAAGTCATAGAGCGGGCTCACCATCACGCGCGGCGGCCGCTTGATGGGCTCCGCCAGCGGCAGCGACAAGATGTCCGGACTCATCAGCATTTGGGCCCCTCCCCAAGCCGTCCAGCAGCACAGCGCCATGCCCGCGCAAATCCAACGGCGCGCGGTCCGCCTCACTGAATCAAACCAGATTGCACGAAAATCTTGGGCGAAACCACGAGATCAATCGAGCGCCCCTGGAACTCCGAAGCCGTGATGATTTGCTCGAAATTGTAATTAAGAAGGTTCTGGGTAAACGACGTGCCGGAAGTCGAACCAAACGCGGAGTTGGAGGCGATGAGCCCATCGTTGTTGATGATGTAGTTGTCGAACTTAAGGAAAGTCCCGTCACCGTAGGAATTGTAGACCGTCTGGTGGATTTGTCCGGGGTCGGGGAAGGTCACGTTGGTCGTGACCAAAGGAAGGGCCGTCGTGAGACTGGCGCCCGTAATGGGGTCTGAGGTGGTCGCCGCCGTCGGGCTATAGGAGCCGTAACCCGTATGGTAGGTCTCGATGCCGCTGCCGCTCCAGCCGGATTTTAAGTTCCCGTCCACGTAGAGGCCCTCATTATCAAAGAGCGTCGAATAGAACGCCTCGCCGGAGGTGAGCGTCTTATAGGAGTTGGTCAGCGGATCGAAGTATGAGGTCACGGCCTCGCTGGCATCGCCGCTGGAGTTGTTGTTGAGGTTGACCAAGTGGCCGCCGCTGGTGATTTCCTGCAGAGAGTCCGTTCCATTGGACCAATACGAATGGTAGCCGGTCAAGTAGTACTGCGGAGGGGCGTCCGGCGTGCCCGGCAGTTCGCGCAGAGCCACGCTGATGTCGGGGGGAAGAGTGGTGTTGAACGTCCCCAGGTAATAGAAATAGTTGAGGCTATTTTGCCGCTCGTCCAGCACCACCATCTTGACCTGGTCGGGTGAAGGCTGCATGATGTACTGCTCGACCCGCACCACGTGGCCTGAGACGTCAATGAGGGTTTTTCCTTGCTGGTAGTCGGCCAGCCGGAGTTCTTTTTCGGCCTGCGCCTGGATTTGTCCGCGCGAAATCTCGAAATTCATCTCACGCTTCATGCGCGCGTGGAATCGGGCCGCGGCCATGCGCGCGGCCGAGCGGCCAGGCAAGCCGCCCAGGCGCGGCAGGCCCTTTAAGCCCACCCGCGTGCCCTCGTTGGGATGCAGAAGAAGCTGTTGCCCCTTGCGGTCGGTAACGGCCAAAAGCCCGCGGTAGAGGTGCACGAGGGTCGTCCCGCCGGCCAGCACCTGAATCTTGAAATGCGTGCCGCGCACGGCGCAGACGCTGGTGGGTGTTCTCACCTGAAAACTGCGCGCCGGGTTGTGCGTGACCTCGGCCCGCAGGACGCCCAAGAGCAGGGACATGAGCGCGAGGCCCGGCTTGGTCACGTCGAGAGTAAACGTGGAGCTGCCGCCAAGCTGGACCTTAGAGCCATCCTTGAAAATAACCGTCGCCCGCGCCAAAAAGCCGGTACTCAACTCGTCTCCCACGTTGAGCACCGCCGGAGCCTGCTCCACCTTGACCCAGTTTTGGGTGCCGGCCTCGAGCACCCGGACGCTGCCGAAATAATCGGCGATGGTCGCGGAGGCGCGCGCGGACAGGCAGGAAAAAACAAGGACCCCCGCTGAGGCCATTATTTTTGCCGCGAGCTTACGCCAAGACCGAATCCGAGTATGGCTTGATTTCATTCAGTGGAACACCCGATAAGTTTAACGGAAATGCGAAGAAAGTCAATGGCGACTTTAGTCACATTTGTTTCATAAATTTGCGATAATTTCGGCAAAGTTCATGACTCTAATTGACCTTCGATCCGACACGGTCACGCTCCCGACGCCGGCCATGCGCCGCGCCATGGCCGAGACGGAGGTGGGAGACGACGTGATGCGGGAAGACCCCACCATCAACGAACTTGAGTCCACCGCAGCCAAGCTCCTAGGCAGAGACGCGGCGCTCTTCGTCCCCTCGGGAACTTTCGCCAACCAATGCGCCATTTTGACCCATACGAACTCTGGCGACGAGGTCGTACTAGCCGAAAATTGCCACGTGGTTCAGCACGAAGCCGGGGCGGCCGCGCTTATTTCCCGCGTCCAACTGCGTCCGGCAAGCCCTGGAAGCCCGCATCTTTTGCCGCAAGACTTGGCCGAGCGCATCCGGGAGCCGGGCGATATCCACTATCCGCGCACGGGCTTGGTGTGCGTCGAGCAGGCGACCAGTTCCGGCACGGTCATTCCTCTGCGAACCCTGGCGGAAATTCATGAACTCGCCTCTGGACGCGGCATCCCCGTCCACATGGATGGCGCGCGCTTCTTCAACGCCTGCGAGGCCCTGGACGCGGCACCGGAAAAAATGGCGCGGCACGCCGACTCCATCATGTTCTGCCTCTCGAAAGGGTTGTGCGCGCCGGCGGGCTCTTTGCTCGTCGGCAGCCGGGAATTTATCGACCGCGCCCGCGTCAATAGAAAGCGTATGGGCGGCGGCATGCGCCAGGCCGGGATTTTAGCCGCGGCGGGTTTGGTGGGCCTCAAAGATGTTCGCCCGCGACTAAAAGAAGACCACGCCAAGGCCAAGCTGCTGGCCGATCTCATGCGCAAGATTCCAGGCATGGAAATCGCGCGCGGACCGGAAATCAACATGGTTTTCGCCCGAATCAAGATGCGAATTTCAGCCGAAGAACTCATCCGCCGCCTGGAAAAAAGCGGCGTGCGGATTTTCCCGCCCGAAGGAGGAGTCTTTCGGTTCGTGACGCACCAGCAAATCGACGAAAGCGGCGTACGAAAAGCCGCCGCCGAGATCGCCGAAGCCTTGCGGGCCTAGCTTTTTAAGCCCGGCCGGTGATTTCGATGAGGTGGTAGCCGAACTGGGTCTTGACCGGCCCCTGCACCTTGCCCACTTCCGCGCTAAAGACCACCTTGTCGAACTCGGGGACCATCTCGCCGGGCCCGAACTCGCCCAGGCTTCCGCCCTGGCGGCTCGAGGGGCAGGTGGAGTGTTTCTTGGCCATCTCGGCGAAATCCGCGCCGCCCTCGATTTCCTTCTTGATTTTCTCGCACTCTTCCTGGCTCTTGACCAGGATGTGTCGGGCTTTGGCTTTAGGCATGGATTCCTCCTCGAACGGCGAATTTGAACGCGGCCTTAGTCTAGCAAATTGACTGGGCCGCCCGTTTAAAGACAAAATGATGGCGCCATGATCAAATCAACGGCCGTTTACACGGGCGGACTGCGCTGCGAAGTCACGCACGAACCCTCCGGCTCCCGCGTCGAAACCGACGCTCCCAAGGACAATCAAGGCAAGGGGGAGAAGTTCTCGCCCACCGATTTAGTGGGGGCGGCTTTGGCTAGCTGCATCCTGACCACCATGGCCATCGTGGCCGAGCGAAACGGCGTCTCGCTCAAGGGAGCCACGGCCGAAGTCGAGAAGGAAATGGTTTCAACGCCGACCCGCCGCATCGGCTCCTTGCGCGCGCGAGTGAGCTTCCCCGCGGGCGTCGCCAAGGATCAGCGCGCTAAGCTCGAGCAAGCCGCGCAGCATTGCCCCGTGCACAAGAGCCTGCACCCCGACGTTGACGCCCCCATCGCCTTTGCGTATCCGGACTAATCCTTGGACATCGAAGGCTGCCTCGAAGTTCTTAAAGCCGTCCTCGAGGACCGCGGGCTCTTGGCGCAGGTCCCCGAGGAAACGCGCATCGCGTTTTTAACCGCCGCGGGGCGCGTCGCCCACCCGACCCGCCTGGAATCCATCAAGCTCTCCCGCCAAATCCGCGCCCAGAACCGGCAGCAACTCGAAGTTCAAGATCGCCGGACCCGCGCCTCAACCGTCATCCGCCGGACCCGCGCGGCCGAGGTCTTCGTCGCTCCCGCGCGCATTTCCCCGGATGAAGCGCCGCAGGAAGATCGCGAGCTGCGCCGCCCGCGCTTTTGCTACGTCTGCAAGGCCGAGTTCCGGCGCCTGCATTTTTTCTACGACTCCATGTGCCCGTCCTGCGCGGAGTTCAACTACGCTAAGCGCCACCAAAGCGCGTCCCTGGCCGGGCGCACGGCCCTGGTCACCGGCGCGCGTATTAAAATCGGCTACCAGACCGCGCTCATGCTGCTGCGCGCGGGCGCCCAGGTCATCGTCACCACCCGCTTTCCCCGCGACGCGGCCCAGCGTTACTGCCGCGAGCCCGATTTCGAGGCGTGGCGCGGACGCCTGCAGATTCACGGCCTGGGCCTTAGGTATTTCCCCAGCGTTGAGATTTTCGCTCGGTATCTCTCAAGCTCCCTTGAGCGGCTTGACATCCTCATCAACAACGCGGCCCAGACCGTGCGGCGGCCTCCGGCGTTTTACGCCCACTTAATGGAGCGCGAGACCTCGCCCTTGGACGAGGAACCGCCTCGAATCCAGGCGTTGCTGCAAAACCACGCCGCGTGCGTCGCGGCGCTTTCGGTCCAGCCTGCGCGCGAACCGGATGAGGAGTCCGGCGCGAACGCCGCGGTCGGTGTCTGCGGACTGGCCCCGCGCCGTCCGGACGCCCCGGGCGTGGGTCTGCGCCAATCGGCGCTCATGTCCCAAATCAAGTATTCCATGGACGACGCCCAAGCCGCGCCGGAGCTTTTCCCGGAAGGAAAAACGGACGCCGATCTTCAGCAGGTGGACCTGCGCGAGAAAAACAGCTGGCGGCTGACCTTGTCCGAAGTTTCGACGGCCGAGATGCTGGAGCTCCAACTCATCAACTCCGTCGCGCCCTTTATTCTCTGCTCCAAGCTAAAACCGCTCATGCTCCGCGACCGCACCGGCGAGAAGCACATCGTGAACGTCTCCGCGATGGAGGGCAGCTTCTCGCGCGGCACCAAGACCGACAAGCACCCGCACACCAACATGGCCAAGGCCGCGCTCAACATGCTGACGCTCACCTCGGCCCCCGATTACGCCAAGAGCGGGATTTTCATGAACGCGGTGGACACCGGCTGGGTAAGCGACGAGGACCCCGCGCTGCACGCCGCGCGGAAAAAGGACGATTTGGATTTTCAGCCGCCCTTGGATGTCGTGGACGGCGCGGCCCGGGTCTGCGATCCGATTTTTTCGGGGCTTTTAAGCGGCGAGCACTCCTGGGGAATTTTCTTCAAGGACTACAAACCCACCGCCTGGTAGCCGTGCGGCTTGGCCCGGCCGCGCCGCCTATTTCTTAAGAACGTCGCGCAGGGCGCCTTCCAATTCCGGGAACAAGAACCGATAACCCGCCCTCTGGGCGGCGCGCGGCACAAGCTTTTGCCCCGTGAGCAGCATCCCCGACATCTCGCCCAGCAGGAGCTTGAGCGCGAAAGCCGGAACCGGGAAGACCGCGGGCCGACGCAAAACACGGGCCAACGTCCGGGTAAACTCTGCATTGGTAGCCGCCTCCGGCGCGACGGCGTTGACGGGGCCTTCCAGCGCGGGATTTTGCAGCGCCGCCTGGATAAGCCCGACCGCGTCGTCGCGGTGAATCCAGGGAAACCACTGCCGCCCAGAACCAAGACGCCCGCCGAAACCCGAGCGGAAGGGGAGAAGCATGCGCGCCAATGCCCCGCCGCCCGGCCCCAGCACCACGCCGAGGCGCAAGACGGCGACCCTGATGCCGGACTCCCGCGCCTTGAAGGCTTCCTGTTCCCACTGAGAGCAAACCTCCGCCAGAAAATCAGTACCGACAGGCGCATGCTCGTCAATGTCCTCGTCGCCTCCGGGCCCGTAATAGCCCGCGGCCGAGGCGTTGACCATAACTTCGGGGCCGTCCTTCACCCCAGCCATGGCGTCGACCAGAACGCGCGTGGCGTTGAGGCGGCTTTCCAGGATGATTCTTTTGCGTTCGGGCGTCCAGCGGCCGTCGGCCACGCCCGCGCCGGCCAGATTGACCACGGCCTGTGATGCAGCCAAGGCCTCCGGCCATTGCCGGTCGCTCCAGGAAAGCGCTTCCACCCCGGATTTTCGCGCCGGTTGGACTTTGGGCGCGTCGCGGCTTAGCAGGACCAAGGAATGCCCGTTTCGCACGAGGCGCTCGACTAGGCGGCTTCCGATAAATCCCGTCCCGCCGGCGATGAAAATTTTCATGAGCCCTTCCGAAACACTCGCTGTTTTTATAAACTTTGCCCGGTGATTATAGAAAACTGGTATCTTTGCGCGGCGGCATCATTTTTAGAAGGGCCTTTACGTTGCGACTGCGGAGGACATGGATATGATGAAAAGGGGAACGCGGCGCGCGGCGCCCGCGGCCGAAGAATCCGGCGGCGCGGTAGAAACCGTTAAAACAACCAGGAAAACGGCCCGGACCAGAGCCGCCTCAAAAAAAGCCGTTGACGAGGTCCGCGTGGACTACCCCCAGGACGCGGAAATCGTCGTCTCCACCCACTACACCTACAGGATTAACGCGGCTCCGGACGCCGCCAAGGTGGAGGTTTCCGTTAACGGCGGAGACTGGCGGCCGTGCCGCGAATCGCTCGGCCTCTGGTGGTTTGATTGGCACGGCTACAAGCCCGGCTCTCACGTCATCACGGCGCGCGCGGAAAAGAAGAGCGGAAAATTCGCCGTCTCCACGCCCCGCCATTTCAAGGTCAAGATTTAGACGGCCGGGCCTCGAGCGCATGGAATATAAAGACTACTACTCCATCCTGGGCGTCAAAAAGGGCGCCTCGGCGGAAGACATCAAACGCGCCTACCGCCGCCTGGCCAAGGAGCACCACCCCGATCTCCAGGGCGAAGCTCACAAAGCTAAGGCGGGGGAGAAATTCAAGGAAATCAACGAGGCCTACGAAGTTCTTTCCGATCCCGAAAAGCGCGCGAAATACGACGCCGTCGGGCCCGAGTGGGCCAACGCCGCGCGGCATGAAGCGCCCCGGCCGCGCTCCGGCGGCCGCGCGGAGCAATTCTCGGGCTTCAGCGACTTCTTCGAAGAGCTCTTCGGCGGCGCGGGGCGGCGCGGCTTCGGCGTCTCTGACGCCTATGCGACCGAGCCCGAAACCGGCCGCGACATCGAGGCTGAGCTGCCGCTGTCTTTGGAAGACGCCTTCGCGGGGGGGGACAAGAAAATTTCCATGGCCGTGCCGGCGCTGTGCCCCGCCTGCGGCGGCTCCGGGCGGGCGGGACGGAGCTTTTGCCGGACCTGCGGCGGCGTAGGGGAAACCCAGCGCCAAAAGTCCATCACGGTTCATCTGCCCAAATACGTCGGCGACGGCGTCAAGCTGCGGCTGCGCGGTCAGGGCTCCCCCGGCGCCGGCGCGCGCGAGGCGGGCGACTTGTTCCTACGGGTCAAGCTGCTGGCGCACCCGCGCTTCAAGGTCTCCGGCAGCGACGTCGAGACCACGATCACGCTGGCGCCGTCGACCGCGGCTCTGGGAGGCGAGGCGGAGCTTTCCACGCTCGAGAGTTCCCTGCGCATCCGCATTCCCGCGGGCACGCACGCCGGGCGGACCTTCCGAGTGCCCGGCAAGGGGCTTTCCAAGGGCGGCGGCGCGCGCGGCGACTTGTACGCCGTTGCGCGCATCGACATCGCGGAACGCTTGAGCGACCAAGCTCGCAAGCTCTACGAACAGCTGCGGGAGGCCGGCGGATGAACGTGCCGCATGAAAAAATCGCGGACTTGGCGGCCAAGCTCGGCGTCGACGCGGATTTTTTGGAGCGCTGCCTGGAGGAAGAAATCGTCATCGAGGCGAACTGGATCGAAGAGGGAGATTTGCCCTCCGCCGCCGCGACGCGTATGCGCAGCCTGCAGAGAATTTGCCGCGCGCTCGACATCGACGAATTCTCGGCGTCGCTCATTCTTGAATTGCGCGAGCGCCTGGAAATCATGGAACGGGAGCTTGATTTCCTGCGCACCTACCGGCATCCGTCCTAGGCCGCGAAGTTGTAGAATAAACGCGTCGCTCAAGATGGCTCGGGAGGCTTGGCCCATGAAACGCCTTTGGATTTTATCCGTGTTGATTCCGTTCTCCGGCTGCGTGCGCTTGAGCACCTATCGGAAGCTCCAGGGCCGGCAGCAGGAGACCGCGCAGAGCCTGCGGGTGTCCCAAAGCGACAACGCGAAGCTTCAGAAACAGAACGACGCGCTCTCGTCCGATCTCGATACGGCGCGCAAACAGATGGCGGAGCTCGTCTCGGACTTGAAGTCCGACCTCGCCCAAGCGCAGGCCGGCATTGCCGCGGCGATGAACCGCCTCAATGGACAAAATGCCGAGAGTTCCGGAGCCGAAAAAACCGTCGCGACGCCCGCGCCGGCCGCAGTCAGCAGCGCCAAGCCGAGTCCGCAATCCGCAGCGACGGCTCAGCAAACCCAGGCAGCGAAGCAACCTTGAGTTGCCTGGAAGTCATCCTTCGCGAAGAGCGAAAATCGACTCGTCATCAGCGAAGGGCGGCTGAAAATAGCGAGGGAGAAAGCCATCTCGATCCGTCTTCGAGAGCCAGCTTGCGATCGCGCAAGCATCCACGGCATGCGGCGTGGTGCAAGCCTCCTCGACCGCTTTCTCGAGATCGAGATTTTGGGCGACAGCCGCCGCCTCGGCTTCCTCCTTCGATTTGAAGAGAGGATCGAGCCAAGTCTGTTTGTCGCGCCTGACGAGGTAGAGAGGCGGTGCGATGAACATTAGGTTGGTCTTAGGAGTCCTTTGATACGCTGTATCTCGCTCGGCTTGACCTGAGCTTGCGCCGCGAAGTCAGGCCAGGCCTCGACGACTTCCCGGACCTGCTTGAGGATCGACGGCGCTTCGCCGATCCCGAAGCGATCGGCCGGCGCCAGGCAATCCTCTTTCTCGATGTTGGCGAACTTCCCATTGACGGACATCAGATGCTGGCTCGTCCATTCGCCCTGCGGATTATGGGCAAAGGTGATGTCGTAGGCGGGAGAAAACTCCCACGGTCCGCCTTTCTTGAGCAGGAACGAGAAATTCTTCGTGTGGTCGTCGCAGTTGCGGCCCATCACGTTTAGGGCCATGCGCCGAAACGCCTCAACGTCCGCCTCATGGCCGAGCTTGAGCTGGCGCATTGTCATGAACAGCTGCTCGTAGCTGTTGGCGGATTTTTTCTTGAAGTCGAGATGATCCATGGCACAGAGGCTTTGAAGGTGGTGCTTTGTCCCGTCATCCTCGCGATCGAAGCGTCTCGTCATGAAATGAGCCCGGTCATTCTCTTCGAGTAAGCGCGACCCCCATTAACCTTGTGGCGTGGCGAGGGTTCAAAAAAGAAAAACCCCGGCCTTTTGGACCAGGGTTTTCGCTCGTTTCTCGTCGAGAAACTAACTCAAATGGTTGCGGGGGCTGGATTTGAACCAGCGACCTCAAGGTTATGAGCCTTGCGAGCTACCGGGCTGCTCTACCCCGCGACGATAGCGTAGCAAATGCGCGCGGGGAAAGCAAAGCTCGCATCCCAGACGGAACTCCAAGGGCCGCGCCTATGCGCGAAGCGCTCAGGCGCCGCCCGCGGCAATGACGTTTTCAATGCGCCGGTCGGGAACCAGCCACATCACCGCCACCGAGACGTACCCCGCGTAGGCCAGCCGGACGTCCCAGAACGCCGCCGCGATGGCGAGCACGTAGATGACCACCGAAACCATTCCTTTGATATCGCGCCCCAAGGCCCGTGACAAGGCCGAATCCGGCCCGTGACGGCTCATCAGGCAGTGCGCCAGCGCCCAATAGGCGCACGCCGCCATCAAGAGAACAACTCCATAGAGGGCGACCGGTCCACGCACGAAGAAGTTGCGTCCCATCCAATTGGTGGCGAACGGGACCAGCGAGAGCCAGAACAGCAGGTGAAGATTGGCCCACATCACGCCGCCGCCCACGTGCTTGGCGGCCTGGAAGAGATGGTGGTGGTTGTTCCAGTAAATGCCGATGAAGACGAAGCTCAAAAGGTAGCTCACGAACATCGGCCCGACCGCGCGCAAAGACGCCAGACTCGCGCCCTGGGGGGCGCGCAAGCCCAGCGCCATGATCGTGATGATGATGGCGATGACCCCGTCGCTGAAGGCTTCGATGCGCCCCTTGGGCATGGCCGCTATTGTAGAAATTCCCGGGGCGTTTGACACCGGAACCCAAGAGAAGTAACGTGAAGGCGGCGCCATGACAGCACGGGCGAAGGTCCTTCTCATCGATGGCTCAAACGTCGTTCACGCGGTTTTCGGGTTCTGGCCGGAAACCCGCGAGCAGCAAAATTTAGCCGCCGAGGATTTTATCGCCGCCCTGTCGGATTGGACCGACAGACAAACGGACTGGGACGTCGAAGTCGTCTTCGACGGCGGGACGCGCCCGTTGGGCGCGTCCCGGACGCCGCCAGACCTGCGGGTCGTCTTCTCCGGGCATGCGAGCGCGGATGACGTTATCTTGGAGCGCGCGCGGGCTCTTCGCTACTTCCAAAAACGGGTCACCATAGTGACCTGGGATCGCGCGCTGGCCCAAAGCGCGCGGGAGGAGGAGGCCAAGGTTCTCGATCCCCAGAGTCTCTGGCGCGCCGTCTCATCCGGGGCGCGTCTGGGCGGCTGGGGCGCGAAATAAAAATTCCCCATTTTTTCGGCCGATTTCGTGTTATACTTTAAGGGACGGGGGACAACCCCCGCTAAGACGCACATGCAGCATCAAAGAGGATAAGAAAAGCAAAATGGCTACAGGTAAAGTGAAGTGGTTCAACGATCAGAAGGGGTTCGGATTCATCACCCCCGATGACGGCTCGAAGGATCTTTTTGTCCATCATACGTCCATCCAGGGCAATGGATTCAAGACCTTGGCGGAGAATCAATCCGTCGAGTTCAGCGTCGAGCAGTCCGATAAAGGACCTCGCGCGACGAACGTCCAGAAGCTCTAGTTCAGGACGAAGAACCAAGAGCCCGCGTCGCCGAAAGGCGGTGCGGGCTCTTCTTTTCTGCTAAAATGACTCCCGTCAGCCGTGAAAGCCGTTCGCGGAGGCAAGGCAAAACCATGAAGACCGTCACCGGAACTTACATTTACGACGCGGAACTGGGGAAAATCGTGAAAGTCTCCGACCGCGTGCCCAAAGTCGCCTCGCACGGCGGCGCCTCCATCAGCCAGGACGTCGGCCCTTGCGGCCGTTCCGCGTGCGCGGGCGGACGCTGCGCCGGCGGGAGCGGGAACGATTTCTAGACTCCGGAGACGTCCACTGCCCGCGGCCGCGATAATCTTGGCGACCGCCTTGTCATCCGTTCCGTTCCTCCACGCCGCATCGCCCGCCAAAGCCAATAAGCTCATCGCGCGGGCCGACGCGCTGTATTTTCAAGGCCGCTACCAAGACGCCGTCTTGGACTATCGCCGGGCCGCGAAGCTTGATCCGGCCGCCGCCCAACCATGGCTCGATGGCGGCGTCATTTTCACGGAAACCCAGAAGCCGCAAACCGCCGAACAATGGTTTTCCCACGCCGCGTCCGTCGATCCCTCCTCGGACGTGCTCACGGCCCTGGGCTGGTCGCAGTTCGAGACAGGCCGTTACGCGGCGGCCGAGGAAAGCTTCGAACGCGCGCTGGAAAAGAACTCGGACGAAGCCTACGCCTGGGTGGGAATGGCGCGCGTCGACGAGGCCCGCTCCCGCCCGAATACGGCGTTGCGCGACCTGGATAACGCCGAGAAATCGTCCCCGTTCTTGAACCTTATTCCCTTCTACCGCGCCGAAATCTACGAAAAACTCGACAAGAATCGGGCCGCGGCCAAGGCCTTCCGCCAAAGCATCATCGCCGATTCCTACTTTCAGGAAGCCCGGCAGGCGCTGGCGAGGATTTACCTCACGGAACACCGCTACAATCTGGCTTGGCGCGAGGTCGCCTACATCGCCGACGCGGAGCCGCACAACCGCTTCCTCCTGGGGATGCTCCGCCGCATCCAGCCCCTTTTGACCATGCGCCCCGCCAAAATATTGGGCATTTCGACGGCGAAAACGCCGACGGTCGCGCGGGCCTTCCCGAAATCCCCGCGCACGCCCATGATCCGAGTCGGCATCGGCACCGACGCGCTGGGCAACCCTCGGATGCGCCGCATCGTCACCTTCAGCGCCAACCGCCGGTTCGCCATCGAGGACGCAGGCAGCGGCCGCGTCCTGCTCAAGGGCGCGGCCGGCACGAAGTGGACGGCTCTCCTGCGCCGCGTCGGGCGCCGCTGGCGCCTGGAAATTTTGAACCCCACGGGGCGGCGGGCTCTCCTGCGCCGCGGCGCCGTCGTCATCAAGCCGCTCTCCCGCGCCCAAGGCATCGTCATGCTCAGCGACCCGGTGTCCGCGGGCCCCAGGCTTTCCAACGAGGCTTTGCGCGGCGCGCTGGAAATCTCCGATGACCATGGAACTCTGCGGCTGGTCAACACCGTGGACGTCGAATCCTACGTCGCGGGAGTCTTGGCGGCGGAGATGCCCATCGATTCGCCCATTGAGGCGCTCAAGGTCCAGGCGATTTTGGCGCGCACCGAGGCGCTCTACCTCAAAAAAATCCTGCGGCCGCATCGGCGGGAAGGCTACGATTTGTGCGACAGCCAGCACTGCCAGGTTTACGAGGGCGTGCGCGCGGAAAGCGCCCGCGCCCGCGCCGTGGTCGCGGCGACCCGCGGGGAAGTCGTCTACTACAAAGGCAAGCTCGCGCAAGTGACCTATTCCGCGAACTGCGGCGGTCACACCCAAAGCGCCAAGGACGTCTCCGGCTGGGGAAACATCCCTTACTGGAAAGGCGTCTCCGACATGCCCGACGGCGCGCCGCCTCCGGACTCTCCCTGGGCCCTGCGCCAATGGCTTTTCTCCTGGCCCAAAGCCTACGGCGGCCCGTCTCTCTACGTCTACCCGTCCCACTTCCGCTGGACGAGGGTCGTCCCTTTGAGCGAAATCACAAACAGGCTTGACGCCCACTACCATATCGGACGATTGAAGCGGCTCATCGTCCTGCGCCGCGCGCCTTCGGGCAACGTCAACGCCGTGCTGGCCGTGGGAACGCGCCGGAACGCGCGCATCGATTCGGAAAGCGACATCCGCTACCTTCTGGCCCTGGGCTCCCTGCGCAGCACGCTTTTCATGACCGAAGCCGACTACGACGCCAGGGGGCGGCCGGTCGACTTGATTTTCCACGGCGGCGGCTGGGGCCACGGCGTGGGCCTGTGCCAATCCGGCGCCATCGGCCGCGCCTTGGCCGGGCAAAGCGCCGCCCGGATCATCGAAAGCTACTTCCCCGGCGTGAACATCCACACCCTGCGCTATTGAATTGCCGTTCCGCCGCCGATTTTCTATGATGGCGGTGATGAAAAAAATTCCTCTCGCCGCCGCCGCGGCTCTTTTGACCCTGAGCGCCTGCCGCGGAACCATTCCCGTGGCGCAGGACGAGCCGCATCCGGGCATGGCGGCCGTCGTCATCGGCGGAGAGTTTCAGGACCCCAACGGCCCGACGTCCCGCGGCAGCGCCGTCATCGGCTTGGAGAGCCGCGACGGGCAAATCTACCGCCTGCCCACCGAAGCCGGACAGACGTTTCTCTACCAAATCGAGCCGGGAATTTATCACTTGGCGCCCATCCGCTCCGTTTTCGGCGCGCCGAGGAAATTTTTGTCCGCGGATATTGATGGACAGGAATACCGAACTCCTTTCCCGCAGGAGCTCATCAATGAGAGGGAATTCACCGCCCAGCCGTCCCAAATCACGGTCTTAGGCATTTTGAAGGTCAAGCTTTCGCCGCCCTTGCCGGGCCGCGGCCCCATCTTGAGCGCGACGCTCGATAATTTCGTAAAAGACAAGCGCGCCTTGGTGCAGAATTTAATTCAAAGCATGATGAATCCGGCCGTCTCGCCGAATCTGAGGCAAAACACCCAGGCTTGGCTCAACTCCCTGCAAAAAATTCTCATCTCCCTGGCCGCCCAGCCGCAGACCCCGCTTGAGCAAAATCCGTAACGGCGGCCTGGGGCTTGACTTCGGCGGCAGCCTGCTGCGCGCCTGCCTCGTCAGCCGAGATGGGCGCGTTCTGCGCCGAGCCCGCATGGCGGCGCCGCGTCTAGGCGAGGTCCCCAAAATCGTCCGCTCCATCAAAAAACGCTGGCGCATCGAATCCCTGGATGGCCTAATTCTGGGTGGAACCGGCATTTGGACCGGCGCCAAAAAGCGCGGGCTGCGCGCGGCCCTGCGCAAAACCGCGCGGCGCGTGCAGGTGCTTTCGGACGTCGAGACGGCCCACCGGGCGGCCTTCGGCGCGGGGCCCGGCATTCTCGTCGTCGCCGGAACCGGCTCCATCGCCTTTGCGAGAGACCGGCGCGGACGAACCGCGCGCGCCGGGGGCTGGGGCGCCTTGCTCGGAGATGAGGGCTCGGCGTTTTGGATCGGGCGCGAGGCGCTTAAAGACGCTCGCCTGCGCAAAAAATTCCCGTCGCCCCTGGCCTTGGCGCACGGCCCCGAGCCCGTGCGCCGCACCGCCGCGCTGGCTCGGCGCGTGATAGAACTCGCCCCGAAAAACCGCGCCGCGGCCGCCCTCTTGGATCGCGCGGCCGCCCATCTGGCCGCGCTGGCCGGCGGCGTCAAGTCCGAGCTTCGCTGGCGCGGGCCCGTCAAGGTGTCCTGGACCGGCGGGCTTTTCCAAAGCCGCCTTTTTTCCAAAAAATTTTGCCGCGCGCTCAAGCGGGAAATTCCGTTCTTCACGCCCTCGTCGGCCGCAGCCAGACCGGAAGAGGCGGCGGCCAAGGCCGCCGTGGTCCTCGCGATTGATTCCCACGCCTCAACTCGCTAGAATCTCGTCATGCGCATCGCCATCGGCTCGGATCACGCCGGCTACAAGCTCAAGACGGCCGTCGGCAAATTTCTCAAGGATAATGGCCACCGCGTCGCCGATTTAGGCGCCCATTCCGAGCGCCCGTCCGATTATCCCGACTACGCCCGTAAGGTCGCCTTGGCCGTGGCCTCGGGGAAGGCCGAGCGCGGCGTCGTGGTTTGCGGCAGCGGCGTGGGCGCGAGCGTCGCCGCGAACAAGGTGCCCGGCGTCCGCGCCGCGCTGTGCCACGACGTGTTCACCGCGCGGCAAGGCGTCGAGGACGACGCGGTCAACGTCCTGTGCCTGGGCGAGCGGGTCATCGGGACGGGCCTGGCCTTGGACATCGCGCGAGCCTGGATGAAGGCCCGCTTTTCCGGCGCGGCCCGCCATGTCCGGCGCCTCGATAAGGTGACGGCCATCGAGAAGGAATTCTCGCGGCCCGCGGCGCCCGCGGCGAAGTCACTTGGACGCTAGCGTCGCCTCCCTTCTAGACAGCCGCTTTCTGGAACGCCTGCGGCGCAAGGACGTCAGCCTCTTCGCCAAGAATCCGCAAGAAGAGGACTTGGTCCGCGGCTCTCTGGGCTGGATCACGGCTCCGGCCGCTTCGGCGGCGGGGCTTGGCCCGCTGCGCTCCTTCGCGGAAGAGTTCAAAGCCGAAGGCTGGAAATCGCTCGCCGTCCTGGGCATGGGCGGATCCATTCTGTCCGGCCGGGTCTTTCGCGATTGCTTTGCGAAAGCCGAAGGATTTCCACGCTTGGAAATCCTCGATTCCATCCATCCCGACGCCGTGCGCGATTTCGAGGCCGCGCTCGATTTGCGCGAAACCTTTTTCATCGTGGCGAGCAAGTCCGGCTCCACGGTCGAATCCAACTGCCTGATGGATTATTTTTACGCCCATGTGGACAGGCTTTTTCCGGGGAAAGCCGGGCGGCGCTTCGCCGCCATCACGGACCCCGGCACGTCCCTGGAGAAAAAAGCCCGCCGGCTGGGTTTTCGCCGGGTCTTTTCCACGCCGCCGGACATCGGCGGGCGCTTTTCCGTCTGGACCGCCTTCGGACTCGCGCCGGCCGCGCTTTCCGGAGTGGACGCGGAGGCGTTTTTGCGCGGAGCGCTCGCCCGGGAAAACGAGCTTTGGACCACGGGCGCGGATAATCCCGCCTTAAAATTGGGCGCCTTGCTGGCGCAGGGGGAACTCTCCGGGAAGGACAAACTCGTTCTTGAGCTTTCGCCGCGCTGGCGCAGCCTCGGCCCCTGGATTGTCCAGATGGTCGCCGAAGCCTTGGGCAAGAACGGCCGCGGGCTTTTGCCGGTGCTGCGGGACTCGGGCGCCGAAAAACCCGCGCGCGCGGCCGACGAATTGCCCATCGATATCGAAGCCGTCCGCGGGGACGCGGCGGGACAATTCCTGCTCTGGGAAATCGCCGTGTGCGCCGCCGCCTTCTTGATGGGCGTCAATCCGTTCGGCGAGCCCGACGTCGAGTCCGCGAAGGCCGCGGCGCGGGATATTTTGGAGGCCGCCGGACGCAAAAAGCCGGGGAAGGCCGCCGAGCGCGGGCCCAAGCCCGACTTTTACGCTTCGGGAATTCCCGCCTTCTGCGACGCGGAGCTCAAAAAAATCCTTTTTCCGGAGCGCCCCACCGGCTACCGGGCTTTATCGGAAACCTTTGACGGGCACCTGGGGCGCGGCCGGGCGGGCGACTACTGCGCCGTGCTGGCCTATGCCTCGCCCGATGAGAAAAACTCAGCGGCGCTCAGCGCGCTGGCCGGGCTCATCGCCCAAAAAACCGGGCTTGAGACCATTCTTGATTTCGGCCCGGCTTACCTGCACTCCGGCGGCCAGTTCTACAAGGGCGGCAGGAACTGCGGCCTCTTCGTGGAAATCATCGTGCCGCCCCGCGCGCCGCTTCCGCTGCCGCGGCGCCGCTACGGCTTCGAGACCCTCTGCCGCGCCCAGGCCGAGGGGGATTTCGCGGCCCTGCTCCTCGCGGGCCGCAGGGCGCTGCGCTTGGATTTGGGAAATCCCGGCGCCAACCACATGGCGGCGCTGCTCAACGCCCTGGATCCCCAAAAAACATGGAAGGAGAAGACAACCCAATGCCGAAACTAAGCCGGAAGCGGATTTGCGACGCGGCCAGCCGCGTGAAGCTGGCGCTCATGGATGTCGACGGCGTGCTCACTGACGGGCTGATTTATCACTTCGTGGACTCCGCGGGGGGCTTGGTCGAGTTCAAGGGCATGCGCTCGCAGGATTCCATCGCGCTGACCTGGCTGGCCGAGTGCGGCGTCAAGACGGGATTTATCAGCGGCCGCCGCTCGGCCGGAACCGAGAAGAGACTCGAGATGCTCAAGGCTTCCTACATCTACCAGGGCCGGCTCGACAAGCTCGCGGTCCTGGAGGAAATCCGGAAGAAATCGGGCATCGACGCCCGGAACACGCTCTACATCGGCGACGACCTGCCCGATTTGCCCGTGCTCGCGCGCGTCGGGCTGGCCGCGGCTCCCGCCAATGCGCGGCCCGAGGTCAAGGCCGCGGCCCACTGGGTGACCAAAGCCTCCGGCGGCCAAGGCGCGGTCCGCGAAGTCGCGGAGACAATCTTGAAATCGCAGGGCCGCTGGGGGGACGTCCTCAAGCATTTTCATTGACACCCCGCGGGGCTTTGGCTAGAATGGACGCGATGGACTCGGAGCCGAAGGGAAGAAAATTTTTCTCCAGCCAGAAAATCTGGGCCGTTCTTCTGGTGGCGGACTCCTTTTTCCTCATTCTTTTCGGCGGCGCCTTGGCCGCCACCCTCTACGAGCATTGGCAGGCGCCGCAGTCTTCCTTCGCGGTTCTAGAGCGAAAAAAGCCGACGGCGCCGATTAAAACGGCGGCCCGCGTTCCCGCTCCCCGGCCGGCCGCCGCGCAAGCGAATAAGCCCGCCGCTCCAGTTCCGAAAGAAGCCGCGCGCATCGGCGATAAGCCCGCTTCGGCGGGCCCGGCAAGAGCCGCGCCCGTGGTCTTCGAGCTAAAGGCCTCCCGCGCGCGGACCGTGCAGCTGGCCGGAGCCTTTCTTATTCGCCAAGGCGGCAAAGAATCCATGCGCCGAAAAAAGGGCGTCTGGACGCTGAAGGTTTACCTCATGCCCGGCTCCTACCGCTATTATTTCCTCGTCAACGGCAAAAAAAAGCTGGACCCCGCCGATTCCATGCGTAAAAACGGCGATTCCCTCCTGGTCGTTCCCTCAAAGTAAAGCCGTAATTCCGCCTTTCATTCGTTATTGATTTTGTAACACCGCTCCGTTATTTTATACGCACATTGCCTCCGGGCAACGCGGCAACTCGTGTCTATGCATAAAAACAGACTCGGCGCCCTTATCGCCATCGGCTCGGCAGCGGGCCTTTGGGCGCTCCCGGTCCGCGCCCAGAGCACCGCCCGCTACGGCAACGTCTCCGTCCTGCTTCCCAACGGCAACATCCTCATCGCCGGAGGAGACACGGACAACAACGGATACGTCAACGCGACCAACGAAGCTGAAATTTTTTTGCCGGACGGCGCTTTCCAGACGATAACTCCCATGAACGCCAAGCGCGTGGACGCCACCGGCACGCTTTTGCCGGACGGCACGGTCCTGGTCGCGGGCGGCGTCGACAACACGGGGACGGTCCAGAATACCGTGGAGGTCTATAATCCCGCGACGGGGAACTGGGCTACTTCCGGAGCCAGCTTCATGAGCGCCCGCCGCTTCGCGCACACGGCGACGCTCCTTAAAACGGGCGCCTACGCCGGCGACGTGCTTCTCTGCGGAGGCTTCAGCGACACCAGCTACACGGCGAACAGCAGCTGCGACATCTATCGGCCGAACGCAACGCCCGGCAGCATCGGCTCGATCGCCGCGAGCCCCGCGCTTCTCCAGGCGCGCGGAGACCATACGGCGACGCTGCTGACGGACGGGCGCGTCTTTGTCACCGGCGGATACAACCCGGCCGCGTCGCCTCCTTATCTCGCCACCTCCGAAGTCTATACGCCCGGAATCGGAAACTCGTTCCAGGCCGCGCACTACTTGAACGTCGAGCGCTCCAGCCAGACGGCGACTTTGATGGGCAACGGAGAGGTTCTTATCACCGGGGGATATAACGGAGTCAATATAAACGGCAGTAATGGATACCTCGCCGATACGGAAATCTACAATCCCACCAGCGACAGCATGCAGCCCGCGGCGCCGATGGAGGAATTAAAAGCATTCCACAGCGCGACTCTGATGCCCGACGGCGCGGTGCAAACCTTCGGCGGCTTCGGCAACATCCCCTACACGCAAATCCCGGCTCAAGGCGTCACTCTCAGCGGTGGCGACGTCACCGGCAGCGCCACCTCAGCGGACTACGAGTTCAATGGGACGGTAGCGCAGGACTCGACGACCGGAGGCTCGGTGAGCTTTCCTTTAAGTATCCAGTTGGGCGCCCAGGCCAGCGGCATTATTCAGAACGGAGAGATCATTTTTTCGACTCCCTCCATTGTCAGCGGGGATGGCGCAGTGCTCGCGTATTTCGTTCCAGGAAGCAGCAACCCTCTTGGAGGGCTCTATGCCGATCTATCGGGCTCCCAAGTCACGTGCTCTTCCGGCAATTGCGGAGTCTTAAACGGAACTTTTAATCTCTCAGGCCTTAACCAAGGCTACTATCAAATCCAAACACTTTCCGTGAACGGCGCCAATGCCTCGATGTCCGGGGCCATCAACTTTAACAGTTGCGACGCATCGAACAGTCCGTGCAATCTCACTGGCGGAACCTTAAACGGCACCATGGCGCTGACGGTGCCCAAGGAATTCGTCGGCTACACCATTGAAGCCGGCAGTTTCACCCTAACCAACGGTTCAATTAACACGAGCACATCAACTCTAACCCTAGCTTACGCATTAGGCGGGATCCCCACCAATACTACCATCACCAGCGACGGCAAAGGCAACGGTGTCGCGACTTTCGCGGTCACTTTTTCCAGTCTCACGGGCCAAGTCACTTTGCAATCCGGGAATTCCGTCGTGGGCCCCGTAACCATGCCCGGAACATACTTCCCAACGACAGACCTTCAAAGTATAAAAGGAAACCTGGAGGCCGTGTTCAACGGCTTTGACACGACCGGGGCCTCCTTCAGCTTCGGCATTTCCACGGTCGTCATCAATGAAATGTTTTTCGGGGACAACGAGTGCTACAACCCGTCCCAGAATCAATGGGCCTTTTGCGACCGGCAGAACTCGGCCGTTTTTACGGGCCGCTACGGCCAATCCGCGACTTTGCTGCCGGATGGGAACCTGGTTTTTCTGGGCGGCTTAACCTGCACGCTCGGAAATTGCGCGACGCCAAGCAGTTGGAGCACGATTAGCGGGCTTTCCGCGGCGGAAACCTTAAACAGCAGTTTTTCGGCAGGCCCATCGATGGGCAGCGCGCGCGCCGATTTCACCGCCACGCTTCTGCCCAGCGGCAAGATACTCGTCGCCGGCGGCAAGCAGGGAAACGCCGTCTTGAACCAAGCCGAGCTTTACGATCCGAGCAGCAATACTTTCTCGCCGACATCGCCTATGACGGCGGCCCGCGATTTTCAGACCGCCACGCTCCTGGTCAACGGGAACGTTCTTGTCGCGGGAGGATTTACCAGCAACGGAACCAGCACCGCGACGACGAACACGGCTGAAATTTATTATCCAGCGACGGGGCTTTGGGCGCCCACCTCCTCCATGAGCGCGCCCCGGGAAAACGCCACCGCCACGCTTTTGCCCAACGGCTCCGTCTTGGTCGCCGGCGGCTATGACAGCAACACCGCTCAATACCTTAATACCGCGGAAATTTATTATTCGACCTCGGCGACCTGGGCGCAAGTTCCCAACACCATGACGGCGCGGCGCGGCGCTGACACCGCGACGCTGCTTCCAAACGGCAAAGTCTTGATCGTCGGGGGCTTCAGCTCGGGAGGGCCGCTTAAAACCGCCGAAATCTACGATCCGGCTTCCGGAACTTTTTCGCCCACCGGCTCCTTGCCGCAGAACCTCTACCAGCATACCGCGACCTTGCTGCCGGACGGCAAGGTGCTCATCGCGGGCGGGGACACGGGAAGCGGAGAAAGCTCCGCGGCGTATCTCTATGACCCGGGCGCCGGAACTTTTTCAGCGACCGGCTCCTTGAACGTGCCGCGCTTCAATCATACGGCCACGCTTCTTCCCGACGGCGAGGTCCTGGTCGCCGGCGGCTATGACAGCAACACCGCTCAATACCTTAATTCGGTGGAAATCTACAGCGAGGAACTTCAAAGTTGGGCGAGCCTCACCACGTTGAACGCGGCGCGGGCTTATCAAGCGGCCATATTAACCCCCGATGGCAACGTCCACGTCATGGGCGGATCTAACGGCTCCAGCGATTTAGCCAGCACGGAAGTCATGTACTTCACGCAAACCCCCGATCAAGAAAGCGGCACGTCTACAAGCCTGCGGCAGTCATCCATCACGGCCGTGACCCCTTCGCTTTTCGACCGCGGCGCGGCCGGCATCACCGTTGCCGGTAAAAATTTCGAGGGGGACACGGAGGCCAGCGGCGGAGGCGGCGGTCCGCTCAACTCGTCTTTTTACGCGCCGCGCCTCGTGCTCGACTCCCTGGGTTCTTCCGGCGGAAGCTCCTCGCAAGGCGACAGCGGCTTTACCATCGACCTCACCACCGACATTTACAGCGCCAACGGCGGCGTCAACACGTCCTGGGCGAATATGGATTCCTCCATCACCGTGGCGTCTCCGGCAACGGCCAACTCCCTGCCCTACGGCTGGTATGGAGTCAGAACCGTTTCCAACGCGCAATACGCGAACGCGACCATCGTGCAGGCCGGTCCGGCCAAGCCCACGACCGCGCCCACCGGCCTTGGAAATACCGTCTACACGTCCAGCGTCGTTTGGAACTGGTCCTGGTCGGCGGGCTCAGGGCCGTCCGCAGACGGCTTTGACGTCTATTCGGCGACCAGCGGCCTCTTTCTCTCGACCGTCCCGGCGGCGGCCTTTTCCTATACGGAGTCCAATTTGGCGCCCTCGACCACGGCCCAAATCATAGTCGCGGCTTACACGCTTTCCGGAGACGGCCCCGCTTCGACCTCGACCGTCGTTTACACACCCCCGGCGCAGCCGCTGAGCCTGACGATCTCCTCCGTCACTCCCAACTCCGTGGCTTTGACATGGAATCCCAATCAAAACGCCGCGGGAACGCTTTACGAGATATCCGACTCCACCGATGATTTCAGAAATTCCTTCTCCACGCCCGTGGCCATCGGCGACAACCTGAGCACCGACACGGCGATCGTCTCGCCCCTTTCTCCCAATACCACGTATTACTTCCGCGTTCGGGCGGCGTCCTTGGGCGGCGTTTTCTCGAACTTCAGCAGCGCCGCTTCGACCCAAACCACGATTCCGGTCATCAGCGTTTCCGGAACGCCCTGCGCCGGCGACGGAACCGCCTGCATTCAGTGGACCTGGACGAGCCCCGGCGGATCCGTCAATTACTACAAGGTGTACAACGCCACGGCGGCCAGCGTCGTCATCGCGACGCCCACCGTCACCTCGTTTACGGATATAAACCTGTCCACCAATTCGGTCCGCGCCATCCAAGTCAGCGCGGTCACCTCTCAAGGCGAGGGCCCGCTGTCCGCGGCCGCGACCGGCTACACGCTGGCCGCCGTTCCGGGCGCCGCCTCCCCGTCCATCATCGTCCTGGACAGCGGCAGCTTCATCGGCGCTTGGGCGTCCAATGGAAATCCCGGGGGCACGCAGTACCAGATGCAGGTCCTCATCGGCGGCTCCGTCGTCGCGTCGGTGTCGACCCCGACGCTGAGCGCTTCGTTCGGCGGCATTTCGCCGGCCGCTTCGATTTTCAGCGCCCAAGTGGCGGCCTTTAACCAAGCGGGCGTTCTCTCGTCCTATCGGAGCCTGGGCAGCACGGCGACCTACGCCGAAGCGCCCAGCGGCCTCTCGGTGACGGGAGTCGGCGCGACCTCCATCTCTCTTTCCTGGCTTACCGGAGGAAATTCGTCCTCCACCACGTATCAAGTCAGCTACTCGACCGATAATTTCTTGACGACCAATTTCACCGCCCTGCCGTTTTCCTCCGGCTTTAGCGGCAATTCCTACACCTTGACCGGGCTCTCCAGCACGCTGCTCTATTATCTCCGCGTCCAAGCTCAAAACCCCTTCGGGCAAACCACGGCTTTTTCCAATACGGTTTCCACCGAGCCTTTCAACGGCGGAGCGCCGACGGGGACCTTGGGCGGAATTCTCTATCCCAATGAATCCAATGTGATGCAAGGGCTCCTGCCCAACGGCATGAACGTCACCCTCAACGCGCCGGCCGGAGTGGTCAATTCGCCGGTCACCATTTTCATCTCGACCATGGGCTTCGCCGTGTCCCCGTGCCCCGGCTCGGTCAATTCCACCGGACTTGTCGTCTTGACCCAGCCGTCCTTCGAGCCGCTGGCTCCGTACTACCTGACCATTTCCTATTCGCCCGCTTCCATCCCGTTCTCCATCAGCCAAGCGACGCTCATGCGCATCGACCCCAGCGGGACCTGCGTGCCTCTGGCCAGCGCCGTGGACACGGCGCAGGACGTCATCAACGCCACCGTCAACCATTTCTCGGAGTTCGTCATCGCCCAGCAGGTCCCCGGCGGCGCGGCCAACGACGCCAAGATTTTCCCCAATCCCTTTTATCCCAGCCGGGGCAACGGCTACGTCACTTTCAGCAATATGCCGGCCGACGCCCGGGTCCGGATTTTCACTTTGCACGGGGAACTCGTGTTCGATGAGAACGCGAACTCCTCCGGCGTCCTGATTTGGCCGGGAACCAACCGGGCCGGACGCCGCGTCGCCAGCGGCGTCTATTTGGCGGCCGTGGAGGGCTCCGGGACCCGGCATATCTTCAAGGTGGTGGTCATCCGATGAGGCTTGCAGCCGCCCTGGCCGCGCTCGCCCTCTTGGCCGCTCCGGCCCGGGCCAGCGATTTTACCGCGGCCGCCATCGGAACCACGGGCTCCCAATTTCTCACCTCGGGCATCGGGGCGCGCGGCATCGCCATGGGCGGAGCCTACAGCGCGGTGGCCAATGACGCCACGGCCCTTTATTGGAACCCCGCGGGCTTGGTCCGCGTGCCCAGGTTCTCGGCCTCCTTGATGTACACCGAGTACGTGGCCGACATCAACTACCAGACCGCGCAGGTGGCCGACCGGATCAATGACACCTCGGTGCTGGCCGGAGGCCTGCGCTACCAGAACATCGGCTCCATCCCGCAGACCGATTTGGCGGGCAACAGCATGGGAACGTTCAACCCCCGCGATTACGTGCTGGATTTTGGGTGGGCCCAAAGCATCGACGACATGTCCACCAGCAACATGGACGTGGCCATGGGCGTGGCCGGCCACTGGATTCATTCCGACTACGGCTCGTCTTCCGCCAACGGCTTCGCCGGCGACATCGGAATTCTTTCCCACTTCTACGACGGACCCTTCCCCTACGATTTTTCCTTCGACGCTCAAAACATGGGCAGCGGCGAGAAATTCGACCAAGTGCGCAACACCCTGCCCTTCGTGGGAAAATTCGGCGCCGACGCCTATCCCTTTCAGAACCTCATCTTGTCCATCGAAGCGGACTTGCCTTCGGGCGACGTTCCCTATGGGGCCGCGGGCGTCGAATACTCGATTCCGGTCACCGATTCGATGAAGGCGGCCCTGCGGGGGGGCTTTAACTCCCAGAACTTCTCGAGCCTGGGCTTGGCCTCATGCCTGACGGCGGGCGTGGGCCTGACCATCGGAGATTTCAGCTTTGACTACGCCTTCGCGCCGGAGGGCATCCTGGGAGAAGTGCACAACGTTTCCTTAAGCTATAATCTGCCTGCCTTCGCGTCGCAGAGATACGAGGAGAGATGACGATGGATTCAAAGCCCATTCCGCCCAAACCGCCGAAATCGCTGCCCCCGATGCCTCCCGCCCAGGCCGGGACCTCCGCGCCCAAGCGGACGGCCGCGCCGCAAGAAAGCGGCTCCGGGGCGCTCTACATGAGCAGGCGCCTGCAGAAAATGGAAGAGGATTTGGCCGCCGCCCATCAGCGGGCCTTCGCCGCGGAGCAAATCTTCAAGCACCAACAAGACGTCAAGACCGAGGTGGACTCCTATTTAAAAACCGTCACGGACCAATTAAAGCGAGAGAAGGCCGAGCGCGAGTCGCAGGAGCAGAAATCCCACGATCAAGGCCGCGTCGACGCGCTGGAACGGCGCCTCGACGAAATCCACCAGTCTCTCCTGAGCGTCATCCGCGAATCGCTCGCGGCCAACGCGGCCGCGTCCAAGGGCTCCTCCGCTCCGAGCGCGGCGCCCGTCCCCGACGAGTTCGGCAAGATGCTTTTGTCCCTGAGCTCCGAAATCGACAGGCTGACCAAGGGGATGGACGCCTGGCGCGAGCAAACTCAAAAAAGAATAGACGAGATCCCCGGAACGCTTGAGCACAAGGAAGAAGAATCCGCCAAGGAGTTGGGCCGCATCGCCGCGGGATTGAACGAGCGCATCGCCGCCTGGGAGCGGGTCGTCCAAATCGAGATGGAGCGCCAGCGCGAACGCCAGGAAGAAGCCGCCCGCGAGCGCGCCGCCCTGACGCGGACCTGGGAGGAGCAGAACCACGCCGTGCGCCAGGAGCATCTTGAGGAAAGCCTGCGGCGCCAGGCCGACATCGAGCGGCGGATTTCCTCGATGGAGCAAAAGGTCGTGGAAGCCCAGCGCGCCAACTCCGCCGCGCTTGACGAGGTCAAGGAATCCACGGCCAAGATTTCGGGGGCGATGAGCGCTTCGCCCAGCAGCCGAGATGAAATCATCGCGAGCCTGGAGTCGGAGAAGACCAAGCTCTTGGACGCCTTGAAGGAGAAGACCCAGAACGTCGCGCGCCTCTCGCAGGATCGCCGCGCCGCGGAAGAGGATTTGGCCGACAAGATCATGATCCTGCACAAAAAACTTGACGAAGAGCGGCGCGCGCAGGATTCGCTGCGCGCCCGGCTCTCCGATCTGGAATCCGAGAACGCGCGCCTGGCCATCCGTCTGGAAGCCGCGGAGAAATCCGTCAAGGACAAGGAAGGCCTCTACGCCGCCCTGTCCGCGCAAAAAGACGAACTATCCAAGACGCTTCTCTCCGAGCTCGCCAAGGGCCGGGAGCAGGCCGCGAAAAGCCGGCTCATTCAAGAGGACGCCCAGCGCCGGGTGGAGGAAATCGAGAAGCGCCTCTCGCAAGCCTCGGAGCGAAGCCTCGGCCACGACATGTCCATGGGCCAGATGCGCAACCAAATCACGGCGACCAGCGAGCAGCTCACCCGCGCGCTCAAGGAAAAGGACGAAGCGCAGACCCGCTACGCCTCCTGGGAGCGCGAGCGGGAAAAGCTCATGGCGGCCCTGCGGGAAAAAGACGAGATGCTGGCCATGCTCAACAGCACCTTCAAGAACATGCTGGGCAAGCCCTGACCTTCCGCCGCCAAGTTTTTGGTAAACTCAGATCGCCATGCGCGCGATCCTGATTAATCGCTTCGGCGGACCCGAAGTCCTGGAGCGGGGGGAAGCGCCCACGCCCGCGCCGGGTCCCGGCGCGGTTCTGCTCAAGGTCAAAGCCTGCGCCCTGAACCACCTGGATATTTGGGTCCGTGACGGCATTCCGTCCTACCACATCAAGCTGCCGCACATCCTGGGCTGCGACGTGGCCGGCGAAGTCGCGGCTCTGGGGAAAAACGTCTCTTCCGTGAAAATCGGGCAAAGGGCGGCGGTGAGCCCCGGGCGTTCCTGCAAAAGCTGCGCGGAGTGCCTCTCGGGCCAAGACAACCATTGCCGCCGCTACGGCGTCATCGGCGCGCACGGCGGGCCTGGAGGATACGCCGAATACCTGGCCGTGCCCGAGGATTATCTGCTGCCTATTCCCGATTCCCTGGATTTCGCCCACGCGGCGGCTTTCCCGCTCACCTTTTTGACCGCGTGGCACATGCTGATGACGCACGGCGGCTGCGGGCCGGGCCAATGCGTGCTGGTTCTGGGCGCGGGCAGCGGCGTGGGCGTCGCCGCGATTGAAATCGCCAAGCTCGCGGGAGCCCGCGTGCTGGCCGCCTCGACCTCGGAAGCCAAGCTGGAAAAAGCCAAAGCCCTCGGCGCCGATGAAACGATTTTGCTGCCCAAGCAGGACTTGGTCAAGGAAACCCGGCGCGCCACGGGCGGCGCGATGGCCGACATCGTTTTCGAGCACGTGGGCCAGGCCGTTTTCGACTCTGCCGTCAAAAGCCTTAGGCCGGGGGGGCGCATCGTCACCTGCGGCGCCACCACGGGCCCCGACATCACCGTCGATTTTCGCTACATGTTCAGCCGCGAGCTCAGAATCCAGGGCTCCATGATGGGAACCCAAGCCGAGATGCGCCTGGTCGCCCAACTCGTCTCCGAAGGCAGGTTGAAACCCGTGGTGGACAAAACTTTCCCGCTGGACGAGGCGCGCGCGGCCCACGAGCACCTGGCCGGAAAAAATCAATTCGGAAAGGTCGTTTTGCTCCCTTGAAGCGGCGCTGGCTTTGGTTTATTTTCCTCATTTCCCTGAGCGCTCCTTTTTGGCGCCTGGGTACGCCGCTTATCGAGGTCGACGACGCCCGCTACGCGGAAGTGCCGCGCGAGATGCTGGTGCTGCACGACTGGGTCACGCCGCACTTGGACGCCATGGACTACGTGGAAAAGCCGCCGCTGTGGTATTGGCTCGCGGCCGCGTCCTATGAAATCTTCGGCGTGAGCGAAGCCTCGGCCCGATTGCCGCTGGCGCTCTTGGCCCTTTTGGGCCTTTTGCTGACTTACTGGCTGGGCAGCTGGCTCTTCTCGCCCAAAACCGGCATGACGGCCGCTATCTTGTTAAGCGCGTCCGCGCTTTACTTTTTCCTGGCCCACTACATGACGCTGGACATGGCGCTCTCCGTTTTTCTCCTGGGCTCCTCCGCCATGATCCTGCGCGCGCTGCTGCGGCCCGAGGACGCCCGCTGGGCGGCGCCGGCCGCGTGGGTCTTCGCGGGCCTGGCTTTTTTAAGCAAAGGGCTCATCGCGCTGGTTTTTCCCGCGGGGTGGGTGTTCTTCATGGCGCTTCTCTATCCCGAGACCTGGCGCAAGATGCTGGTTTTTTTCCGGCCGCTGGGCATCGCGCTTTTCCTTTTGATCGTAGCGCCCTGGTTTGTCTACATGGAAGCTCGCCACCCGGGGTTTTTCCATTTCTTCTTCGTGGACGAGCACTTCAAGCGCTTTTTGACCATGCGCTACGAACGCGACCAGCCCTGGTTCTTTTTCTTGTGGGTCATTCCGGCGACGCTCGTGCCCGTGACGCCGGCGGTCCTGGCGGCCGTCCCGAAAAGTTGGCGCGTCTGGAAAGCCAAGCCCAAAGAGGCGGCGCTCTGGATATGGGTCGGCATGATCGTGGTTTTTTTCTCCATCTCGCATTCCAAGCTCGCGACCTACGCCCTGCCCGTTTATCCCTACTTGGCCCTGCTGGGCGCCGCGGCGCTGGAAGAAAGGCCGGCGCCTTCGTGGACCAAGCGCTTCTCCGCGGCGTTGGGCGCCCTTCTTTGGCTGGCCCTGGCGGCTTCTTTTTTCATCCCGGCGGCGCGCGGCTTTGAAGCGCCCTTTAGCCTCTTGGCCCGCGGCTTGGCCGACGCGGCCATCGCGGTCATCGGCGCTTCCTTAATCGCGTACGGCGCCGGTCTTCCCGCCGTTTTGAGCCTCGGCGCGGGGGGACTCTTGGCCTGGGCGCTGGCCTTGGGGACGATGAACGCGGCGTCCTCTTTTCTCAGCGTGAAAGACGTGTCCGCGGCCATCGTGCGCGACTACAAGCCCGGCGACCGAATCGACGTCTACGACACCTACTTCCACGGCCTGCCCTTCTACACCGGCCATTGGGTCGACCGCATTTTCAATTGGACCGGCGAGCTGGCCTACGCGAAGAAAAATCCCGCCGACGCCGGGCGCTTCGGGAGCGTCGAGGAAATCTCCCGTTACCCGCTCGCGGGCCGCCGCGTTTTTTTGGTCCTCAAAAAGACCCAAATAAGTTACGTCAGGAGCTTGGTCAAGCCCGGCCGAGCTTCCTTCAAATCCTTCGGCCCCTACGAGTTGGTCGAATTTCCCGGGAAAGGACGATGACATGGAAAAAATTCTAGTCGAACTCTTCGAGAAGAAATTCGGATTTCCGGCGCGGGACATCGCCATGCTGAAGGGCGACGGCTCCGACCGGAAGATTTTCAGGCTCACCGGCAAAGCCAAGTCCGCCATCGGGGTCTTTAATCCGGATCAAAAAGAGAACCAGGCCTTCGTCGGGTTTTCCCGCCATTTCCGCCGCGCGAAGCTGCCCGTTCCGGAAATCTACGCGGAAGACGCGGCAAACGGCGCCTACCTGGAAGAAGACCTGGGCGGCGTCACGCTCTATTCGCTTCTTTCCTCCCGGCCCGAAGGCGGGCCCATCCCGAACGACATCCTGCGCCTCTACCGCCAGGCCGTCAAGTTCCTGCCCCAGTTCCAAATCCGCGCGGGGAAAACATTGGACTACTCTCTCTGCTACCCGCGCGCGAGCTTCGACGCCCAGTCGATGCTCTGGGATCTCAATTATTTCAAATACTACTTCCTCACGTTGGCGCAGGTTCCCTTCCACGAGCAAGCCTTGGAAAACGATTTCCACCGCTTCATCCAATACCTGCAGGGCGCGGACCGGCGCTTTTTTCTTTACCGGGACTTCCAGTCGCGCAACATCATGGTGAAAAATGACGCGCCCTATTTCATCGACTACCAAGGCGGCCGCAAGGGCGCGCTGCAGTACGACATCGCCTCGCTGCTCTATGACGCCAAGGCCGACTTGCCGCCGGAATTTCGGGACGAGCTGCTGGCGCGCTATATAGAGGAAGCCAGGAAAGTCGCGCCGATAAACGTAGAGAAATTCCTGCGCTATTATCCCGGCTACGTTTATATCCGCATCATGCAGGCCATGGGCGCCTACGGGCTGCGCGGTTTTCATCAAAGAAAGCCGCACTTCCTGCAAAGCATCCCCTACGCCATCCGGAACATCGAGCGGCTTTTGCGCACCACCAAGCTGCCGGTCGAGTGCCCGGAGCTGCTCGGCGTCTTTAAGACCTTGGTCGCCTCCTCATGGCTTCGGCAATTCGGCGAGGCGCGCCTGGGCCTCACGGTGCGCGTGCAGAGCTTCTCCTACCGCGGCGGCGTTCCCGCGGACGAGCACGGCCACGGCGGCGGCTTTGTCTTTGACTGCCGCGCGCTGCCCAACCCCGGGAGGCTCTCGCGCTACGCGAAGATGACCGGCAAGGACGCGCCCGTCATCGCCTTTTTGCAAAAAGAACCCGCCGTGCGGCGGTTTTTGTCGCACGCGCAGGCGCTCTTGGCCGAGAGCGTGGACAACTACAAGAGCCGCAACTTCACCGACTTGTTCGTCGCCTTCGGCTGCACGGGCGGCCGCCACCGCTCGGTCTACTGCGCCGAGACCATGGCCGAGTTCCTGCGCCGGCGCGGCGACGTGGCCGTGGAAATATCCCACCGCGGCGGCGAGGCGTGATGCTGCGGCGCCCGAGATGAAGGAGCAAGGCTTGCCGCCATCCACTGAGAGAAATGATGCGCTACAATTTGGAACAGAAGTATACCGCGTCGTTGCGCCGCAAGTGGTTTAACTTCCACTGAGAGAAATGATGCGCTACAATTTGGAACCGGTGCGGCCGCGGTCTTTGAGGGGGCCAGGATATTCTTCCACTGAGAGAAATGATGCGCTACAATTTGGAACGGAACCTATCGCGGCGACTTATGGGCAGCATCGCGCTTCCACTGAGAGAAATGATGCGCTACAATTTGGAACCTCCAGCTCGTGAAATATGTTGGATAAATAATCATCTTCCACTGAGAGAAATGATGCGCTACAATTTGGAACCGGACCGACCGGCAAGCTCGACCTCTACGATTTCCCTTCCACTGAGAGAAATGATGCGCTACAATTTGGAACATACCCTACCACCCCAGCATCACCACAGCACTACATACTTCCACTGAGAGAAATGATGCGCTACAATTTGGAACCGACATTGTAGGTCAAGGTGAGATCGAAGTTGTAGGCTTCCACTGAGAGAAATGATGCGCTACAATTTGGAACCGCGGAGGGCTATGAGACGTAGACGCGGAGAGCAGTCTTCCACTGAGAGAAATGATGCGCTACAATTTGGAACAGGCCTCGCCGAACACCCTGGCCGAGCCGTAGACCCCTTCCACTGAGAGAAATGATGCGCTACAATTTGGAACCATGGCGGGCAATCCGGCCCCGAGGGAAGAAAATCCCCTTCCACTGAGAGAAATGATGCGCTACAATTTGGAACCGAGTCGTAGACCCAGCAACCCCCCGTCTGTGACCTTCCACTGAGAGAAATGATGCGCTACAATTTGGAACGACGGCGTTGGCCTCCAAAGCCGCAATCTGGATAATCTTCCACTGAGAGAAATGATGCGCTACAATTTGGAACTCGGCCATCGTCTGTGGCGAGACCCGAGTCTACGGCTCTTCCACTGAGAGAAATGATGCGCTACAATTTGGAACGGATTATCCTGAAAATGACGCGATTGATGCGTAATCTTCCACTGAGAGAAATGATGCGCTACAATTTGGAACTGGACCCGGTGGACCTGGGCGGGCTGCCCATGCCGGTCTTCCACTGAGAGAAATGATGCGCTACAATTTGGAACACGAGGACTGCATCGCTCATTGCCGCGACCCGCAACTTCCACTGAGAGAAATGATGCGCTACAATTTGGAACTGATGATAGCCCTTGACATAAAACCGGTTCCCGACTTCCACTGAGAGAAATGATGCGCTACAATTTGGAACCGCATCAAAAAAGCCTGCAAAGGCTTAAGTTCTTTTAGACGTCGGTCGGTCGTTTTTTCGCAAACCGGGATTCTGCACGCAATGCGGCAGGGTTTGCGAAAATGCTATATTTTCAATCTCAGTGGAAGAAGGCCGAGGAAAGGACAGCACGGGCCGTCGCTGTACGACGCAAACCAAACGACGCCGAGCCTAGTCTCAGCAATGAGATTAGCCCCAATGTCCTCCCGACCGATCGGTTAAAAGCCAACGCTGCCTCGGGCGAGATCGTGAAGGCCGAACGTCGATAAAAGCTCCCGCTCTTCGGAGCGGGAGCCGATTTGTTGGAAGCCAAAATCGCGCCATGAACCCTATTACGTCCATTGGACAAGTAAGCCCGAAAGTTCAAGATAACAAATCCAAATTCCTACAGGCCTGCCGCCTGGGCATTGATTTCGGCGATAAAGCCCACGGCGTCGCCGTTGTCAAAGGCAGCCAAGTTATTCTGGCGGTCACTTTAATAGACGAAAGCGCCTCGGATTTAAAGAAGAGACGCGAACTCCGCAGAGGCCGCCGCACTCGGTCAAGCCGGAGACAACGGCTCATGCGGTTTAGGCAATGGTGCCTACGCAGCCATCTTCCGGACCCGGACCCATACCGCAATCCAGGGTTGTCCTCCATTTTATGGCCATGGAGTAAAAATGCGCAGGAAAAACCGAAATCCCCTCTGGATCAATTAAGCGGCGGCCAAAAGAAAATTTGCCATGAAGCTCTCGCCAGTGACGCATCCTGGACGAAGTTCCTTGCTTTTCCTCAAGGAGCCATTGAATATTGCGCCATCATAAACCCGTTTATCGCCCGACGACTGGCCCGCGAAGGGAAAGCGTCTCCCTTGATCTTCGTGCGCGCTTTATGGCATCTGTTCGAGCATAGAGGCTTTGACTGGCATCGAAGAACGCGCGGAGCGGAGGACGATGATTTCCTTGATTCCAAATCTGCCCTGCTCCAACACCTGAAAAGCCTCGCGATTACTTCCGACGAAATCTTAAATAAATTTAAAGAGCGGATAAAAGCTCGCGATAAGGAAGCGGCCCCGGAAAGCGCTCGCGCCAAAAATTGGTCGGACGATCCTAAAGTTACAGGCGCTTTATCCCAAGCCAGAGAACGTGGCAACAATTATCCAATCATGCGGCGCGTGAATCTGCCTAGAGACTACGTGGAAAAAGAGCTAAAAGAGTGCCTTAAAAGTCTGCCGCTAAACGCATTCCCGGAGAATTACGGCAAAAAGAAAGATTCCAAAACCCAGGATAACGAAAGAATTCAAAATGCCTCATTTGAAGGGCTTAAAAAACTGCTGAATTGGAACCGCCGCGAGCCCCGCTTCGATAACCGGCAGCTGCGCGGCTGCACGTGGTGCGCGCATAAAGGCATCCACCGCAATACGCCCAGAAAAATCAACGTCATCGAAGATCAAATCAGGGCCGCCATTAAAGATATCAAGGTCTCCCAAAAAATTCCAGCTATGACCGCCAATGCCGCCGCCGGCAAAAAGAAGGCGCCAAAAATAGAGTGGGGGGCTCAGCCGGGCGCTCTATCGGCAGAAGAAGAAAGGAACTTGAATAATATTTTTAAAATAGCAACAAAACGCGAGAATCTCAAAGAAAAATTGACCGAGTTTTTCAGCGGATACGCTAAAATCCCGAAGCAGGTTTTCACCAATGATGGTGGGAAAATTCGGAAGCAAAACAAGCCTAAAGACCCATATCAATACCATCGGGAAGAACTTCTCAATCTCTGGGAAGGGCAAAAATACAAAGAGACGAAGGATTCACAATACCGCAAGCCCGCGGGCCGCAGCCGCCTCTGCAAGCAATGCCTGAAATTTAAAGCTGAGAATCCTCCGGAAGCATCCACCATGCACGCCGGCGAGGCTCCGGTGATTTTAAGCCAGCGCGCCTTACGCGCGCGTTGCGAGCGTCTGATCAGCTGGATTAAACGCAATGTCCGGCAAGAGTTTCCCGTAGAGTACATAAGGATAGAAGCGGTTCTTCCTCGTCCCGAGGAAAAGCAAAGGCTTAAGGCATCCGCCGCGGAGCAGGAGGCGGATCAGAGTCCGAAGGAGAAAAGGAAGCGCCGTTTCATGGAAGAGACCGGCGCATTATGCTCCAGTTGCGAAAAATCCTTTCAAGAACGCGAGCGCAAAGGCCCGACATCCTCTCGGGATAAGAAATTTTGCCAATGCGCTACATCGCGATTGCGGGCCAAATGCGCCTATTGCCTCCAGTTATTCGATGAAAATGCCCTGGAAATCGAGCACATCTATCCCAAGAATCCAGTCAATGCCGCAGGAGGCATCGGGCCCAATATCTCGGTTAACCTCACTATTTCCTGCCGGGAATGCAATTCAGACGCCACCGGCAAGGGCAACCGCCTGCCTTTTGACTATTTCCGCTCAAAAGGAGATGGGCATTGGAATAATTGGAAACGCGATGCGCAAAAATTCAAGTGGCCGAAGGCCAAACTGAAAATCGCTCTTTTGGAAGAATATAGACTTCCGCCGGACTTGGCGGATCGCTCCAGCTTGGCGCGCACCAGTTTGGTCCATAGGTATCTACGGCAGCGTCTCGCGGAGGTATTTTTCAGCGGAAATGCCCGAAACTCCGAATCGCTAAACCATAAATTCAGCTTTCCCGCGGGATGGATGACTAGCCGCTGCCGACTGGACTGGGAGCACGAAACAAATAATAGAGGACACGTCATCCCGCTGGTTCCCCGAAAGAGTTCCCTTCGTTCTGAACAAAAATGGAAAGAAGATTTAACAAAAAGGCTGGCCAACGCTTCTGATGAGAAAAAGAAACAGAAAATAACGATGGATTTCAATGCCCGAAAAACGATCGAGGATGCCCTTCGGAACGATCCCGCGGCGGCATGCGACAGGACTAATCTAAGCCACCACTGGATAGACGCGGCCGTCCTCGCCTCGCTGCCGCCGCAGGCCAATCAGCCCATCAGCATGGGCGGAGTCTGGGAGATATCTGGAAAAGACGTTATCGCCTCCCAAGATTTCGCGCCCAAAGCCGCCGAATTCCTCAAGGACCACAATGACGGCTCCATAATTGCGGACTTGCGCGATCGCCGAACCCGCTTCACCGCCCGGCAACAGGAAACCACCCTGTACGGACAGGAAAGATGCGCGGCGTATTTTTTATCAAAACAAGAAATTGCCGAAGCGAAAAAATTACCATGCGATATTTTTAAAATAAAAAATAATGTTCTGGAAATGTTGCGCATCCCGTCAAAAAACGAAGGTGAAAAGATTTTAGAAATCATCAGCAATGCTCAACTGCGCGATCGCGTCGAGCGCCTATTCAAGTATGCCGGTTATATGACGATTCGGGAACCAGTAAATAAAATCAAGATCAAAGACGCGGAGGATATCGTCTCTCATTATTGGCGGGGAATATTCAAAAAACTCCGCAAACAGAAGTACGACTTTCCAAAAAAGAAGAAAACTGGCAATGACGAATCTGAAGCGGAAACGGATACAAAAACGGAAAAGCGACTGCCTAAAGATGACGAGCCCCTGCCCGCCCAAGCGTGGGAGCAGTGGGAAAACGAATGCGCGCAAGAACGAAGGAACAAAGAACCGATTCCAAGGCCGCGACACTTGCAGATGTACCGAAGCCTGGGCCAAACCGAAAAACTTGAAATTAAAAATGTCGTCTCTAAACGCGGCATCCGAACGCCGCCCAGGACGGTTCGATTGACCGTCAAAGGGGATCACGCCGAGTTCAATCCGACCTCCGGCGCCTTGAATGTCATCATCAATCCGTGGAAATCACATGTCGAAAAACAAAATCTCAATTCTTCCAACGGCGATCCAGCGGCCCTACCTGTCATCAGAATTTTCAAGGGAGATCGGATATGGCTCCCAGCAAAAGATAAAAAGAAACCAGACGTTTTTGGAAATACAAAATATCTTGCCGGATGGCATCGCATTACGGAAATGAGCCCGCAAAAGCAAAAAATAGACGGCATCGAGCCCGCAAAAATAAAAACGGAGCCTGCTTGGCTGGATTTAAATCAATGCGTGAAAATCAGGCAAGATCAAGAAAATGACTCCGCTAAGCGAAAAAAGATTAAACAGGATCCTTTTGAAAGCCCGCGTTCCACCGGCTAGTGCAACACTCGTAGCGTGAGACTCTCACGCGGTAAGCTGTATTCTTCGTGTTGGATGACACGAGGAGAACGAGATGGCTTACAAGCGCGTGACGGCGGAAGAACGAG
>Ga0307372_10000944_pt1 | contig 50948 bp, 43 predicted proteins | sample OX1MG_FD_202533 | JGI IMG/M metagenome (GOLD analysis project Ga0307372, IMG submission 202533) | Soil microbial communities from Risofladan, Vaasa, Finland - OX-1 | ecosystem: Environmental > Terrestrial > Soil > Coastal area > Acid sulfate soil | place: Finland: Risofladan, Vaasa | collected...
CCTGGCTGCCGTGCCCGAACTCCATGTCCCGCAGGGACGAAACGATGGAAGGCACCCATTTCCCCAGCGCGACTCCGGCGACCATGCACAGCCCCACCCACAGCGAGAGATACCTCTCAAAAAGGTTGAGGCGCTTCGGTTCGTCGCGGCGGGCTGCCGCTGTCGCCGCATCGGTCGCCATATTCTTAGGCCTTTCGTCCTTCCACTAAGCCAAATTCGGTGTCGATGTGCGCGGCAATTTTGTTGCGCGCGTGGCGAAACGCCGCGAGTTTTTCTTCTTCCGTTCCCTGCACCGCGGCGGGCACCGCCTGAATCCGCTGATACCCGGCAGTACTAGCGGGCGAGTTTTTGAATTTTCTTCGAGAGCTTTTCAATTTCCTTCGCGTTCTTCACAAAATCGACGGAAAGTATTTGGGACGAGTCCGTTTTCTCGGCTTGATCTTTGAGGCCCTGAGCCAAAGTGAACAATCGCTCCACATGTCCGTGAAGCTCCTTGCGATTCGCTTCGAGTATCGCTTTCTTGTCGATGGCGTATGGATCGACAATTTTCGGAATCGGAGGAATCTGGAGTCTTTGCCCGGGCTGCATCGTGCCCTGCTGGGACATGGGAAGTTCCGCGAACTCCTGCGCGGGATTCACCGGCGCGGCCGAGCAAAGCCCGGCCGATAATGCAAGTACTCCCGGCAAGAGAAACCTTTTTAGAAAGCGGCATTCGTGATTCATTTTCGCCTCCAGCCCTGCTCCATTTTTACATCCGAGGCCACCTAGTGTACGCCCCTCGCCGTAATCTCAGCGACTACTCGTGCAGGTCACGCGTCGTCACAACATCCTTCGCGGTCGCGGGTAGCTTCCGCAGCAGCCACCAGAAATGCCGTGCCAAGGAATTCCCCGACGGCACGCCGCGCCGGCTTATGACGCATGCTGGTTTCTACGCTCGCGTCTATTCATGGTATTCCCGGCTTTTCCTGCTCGCCGAACTCTTTCTTGATGTGCGCGGCAATTTTGTTGCGCGCTTGGCGAAACGCCGCAAGTCTTTGTTCTTCCGTTCCCTGCACCGCGGCGGGATCGTCCAAATCCCAGTGCATGAATTTTACCGTTGCGGGAAACACCGGACATTTCTCGCGCGCGTTCGAGCACACGGTAACAACGTATTGCACCGATATGCCCGGAAGTTCGCGGACGTCCTTCGACCGCTGGCCCGATATGTCGATGCCGATTTCGCGCATCGCCGCGACGGCGAGCGGATTCAAACCCTTCGGCTCAATACCCGCGCTCATCACGTCGAACCGCTCGCCCGCCACGCTCCGCAGGCAACCCTCCGCCATCTGGCTGCGCGCCGAATTCCCCGTGCACAGAAACAGCACCTTAGATTTCATGGTCTTTTCATTCCCTTTTTATCGAGCGGATTCGGCCTCCGCCGCTTGAGACGCAACAGTATGGGGGCCGAATGCTTCGGAGCCAGATCCTTCGCTCCGCGCAAAACGCTCCGCTCAGGATGGCAACGGAAAAGCAAAAGCACAAAGACTGTCATTCTGAGGAGGCTGAATTTAGCCGACGAAGAATCTCGCCTCGACGCCCTTTCGTGTCATTCCACGAACTTCACCATCCATTGCTCAAGTCCTTCCGGTCGCGGTTGGTCGATTCGATCAAGGCTATTTTCTTGCTCCGCAGCCAGCCTTTGATCTGTTTCTCGCGCCGGATAGCTGCAAAAATGTCGCCAAAAGTTTCGTAGTAAACTAGCCTATTTATGTTGTATTTCGCGGAAAAGCCCTGGAGTAGCCTCTTGCGGTGCTGCAGTACTCTACGCTGCAAATTGCCGGTCACGCCGGTGTACAGATTGAGCGACTTGCTGGCCATGATATACACCCAGTAGGTCTTCATTGGGCTGCGGATTCTGATTTCTACGCTGGCGCGCAACAGCCCGGTGCGCAGCAAGAGCCTTTCGTAACGTCCTTGCCTGCGGCGGGTTTTCTGGCACGAATGAACGCGCTCACAAATTTGCCCTCGACGTGCGGTGCAATCGCGTCCGCATCGATTCCCGCAGCCGTCAGGAATTGTTGAGCGTCTTCGATGCTGTAAACGCGCGTTGGCTCGATTTCAATTTCCGTGAACCCCGCCGCCCCGAGCTTCTCGCGAAATTCCGATTCCTCCATCGCGCCCGCAACGCAGCCAACCCACAGCTCCACGCTTCGGCGAATATCCGCAGGAACTGTGCCGCGCACGACCACATCCGACACCGCAAAGCGCCCGCCGGGGCGCAGCACGCGAAACGCTTCGCGCAGCACGCGGCCTTTGTCCGCGGAAAGATTGATCACGCAATTCGAGATCACCACGTCCACCGAATTTTCCGGCAGCGGGATATTTTCCATTTCCCCGCGCAGAAACTCGACGTTCTCAACGCCCGATTCGCGCTGGTTTTCGCGCGCCAGTTCGAGCATTTCGTCCGTCATGTCCAGACCGTACGCTTTTCCGCCGGGACTCACGCGCCGCGCGGAAAGCAGCACGTCGATCCCGCCGCCGGAGCCGAGGTCGAGAACGATCTCGCCCGGCTCGAGCTTCGCCAGCGCCGTGGGATTTCCGCAGCCAAGCGACGCCGCAACGGCTGCTGCCGGAATCGCCGATTTCTGCGATTCGTCGTAAAGGTTGCTGGTGATGGGATCGCACGCGCTCAGTCCCGGTGCGCCGCAACAGGCGCTGCTTCCCGCCGCGACGCGTTTCGCCGCCTCGCCGTACTTGCTTTTCACTTCGCTCTTGATGTCGCCGCCCATAGAGCCTCCTCGCAACACATATCTGCCTGTACGAATATATAATGGATTCTACGCCGCCCGAGTCATATATGTCAAGACGAATGTATTGTGCTATAATCCCCCCGTGCCTACAAAGCGAAGTGTGTCCCCGCTTCACCGCGTTTTCCGCGCCCTCGCCGATCCCACGCGCCTGCGCCTGCTGAACCTGATGGCCGGCCGCGAAGTCTGCGTTTGCTATTTCGTGGAGATTTTGCGCACCAGCCAGCCCAAAGTCTCCCGCCACCTGGCATATTTGCGTAAGGCGGGCCTGGTATCGGCACGGCGCGATGGCAAATGGATGCACTACAGGTTGGAGACTCCGAAAAGCAAAGCCGCCTCTAAGATTCTTCGCGAGACGTTAAATCACTTGAGGAATGAACCGGAAATGCTGCGGGACGTTGCGCGCTTGAGCGTCGCGTGTTGCGCACCGGAAAAATACGAAATCCTTCGAGATGCGCCGCAGCCCGGCTCGGTGCAACTCAACAGCCGTTAGCACCGCCGCCGGAAACGCAACGATTACCCTGAAGCTATGCTGAAGTTGCAGACGCCTCGGAGCGCAGCGGAATAGTGGCGCGCGCCCTGGTGCCGCGCTTCGTGGAATCAATTTCCAGCGTTCCGCCCAGATCCTTCAAGCGTTCCCGCATGCCATTGATTCCCACGCCCAATCGCTTCGGCGGAGCGGCCGGCGCGCCCTGCTCCGGCTTCGCAATTCCCTTCCCGCGATCGCATATTTCCAGGCTCACCTGATTGGAGTCCGTTTCGACCTTCACCATCGCCCAGTTGCTTCCCGAGTGCCGGTGAATATTCGTCAGGCACTCCTGCAGCACGCGGAAAAGCGCTAGCTCTACCGGCTCGTCTAGCCGTTTGAGCTTCTGCGGAATTTGCAGCTCCACTTTCACGCCGCTTCGCGAGGCGAATCCCTCCACGTACCACTCAATCGCCGACGCCAGTCCCAGCTCCTCGAGCAGCGGAGGATGCAGCAAATGCGAGAGCGTGCGAATCTCCGACGAGCATCTCGCCACAATCTCGCTCGCTTCGTTGAGCTTCTCCGCGGCTGTCGGCGGCAATACCCCCGCGCTTCGCCTTGCCGCTTCGATCGACATGCCTAGCGCCGCCAAATACTGCCCCGCACTGTCGTGCAGTTCGCGCGCGATTCTTCGCCGCTCGTCATCCTGGCTTTGCATCAAGCGAGTGGAGAGCCGCCGAAGCTGTTCGGTCTGCTCCACAATTTCCGCGTTTCGCTCCTCTAGTTCTTCTGTCCGCGCGCGCACTTCCATGTCGAGCTTGTCGGCCAGGTCTCGCGCCCGCTCTTCGCTTTCGCGCAACGCCTGCTCGATCTGCTTCCGCGCCGTGATGTCACGCGCCACCTTCGACGCCCCAATCACGCGGCCAGCCGAGCTCCTCACCGGCGATATCGTAAGCGAAATATCGACCAGCGAGCCGTCTTTGCGCCTGCGCACCGCTTCGAAATGATCGATTCGCTCGCCTCGTCTGAGCCGTTCGATAATTGTTGCCTCTTCATGCCGGCGATCGGCGGGAACAATAAGCGTAATATGCTGCCCAATGGCTTCTTCGGCCGTGTAGCCGAATAACCGCTCCGCGCCTTTATTCCAGCTCGTGATAACCCCGTCGAGAGTCTTGCTCACAATCGCATCATCCGACGAATCCACGATGGCCGCTAGCAAACTGCTCGCCCGCTCGGCTTCCTTTCGTTCCGTGATATCGAGCAGCATATTAATGCCGCCGACGATCCTGCCTTCCTCATCGCGCAATAATCTGGGATACGGTATGAACCAGAAGCGCGTTCCATCCGGTCGCTCCGCAATCGCTTCCACGCCGTCCTGGACGCGCCCCTCTTTCAGAGCAACGGCCATGGGACATTCGTCGTGCTGCATGCGAGTGCCATCCGGCCAGAACAGCTTCCAAGTTATGCACCATTGGTCTGTGCCAAGCTCCGGCGTGCGTCCCGAAAGCTGCACTGCGGCAGGATTGAAGTGGGTCAAGCGGCCTTCGGCGTCCGTGGTGTAAATAGCTGCCGGAAGCGCGTCAATCATTTCGCGGAAACGCCGTTCGCTTTCACGCAGCGTTTCGTAAACACCCAATAGCTCATCGTGCGGCTCTGTCTGGCGGTGCAGATCCGTCAGTTTGGCCAACAGCTGGCCCGTGCCGCCCATTTCAACGGACACATTTGGCGGAGGCAACGAACTGCTAGGGACAAAGGGTGGTCGCGTTTCTGCCATTACCCAAATCCTCCCGGCTCGAAACGGTCCTACAGATGGAAGCGATAAAATTCTAGTTCACTCGCCCTTCCTATGTCAACGAGCAAACGTCCAATTTTGAACAATCAACATAATCTCGGCCGGAGGGTTTCACGACCCGACGACGCGCCTGGCGGCGCGCCATGTACGTCAAAACGCTACCTTGGATGCTGAAGGCGTGGCTTTTTCTTGCTGTGCTTTTCGTGTAACGCGGCCGCTGCGCTCCGGTTTGCGTCCCAGTCGCGGACGGATTTGGCTATTCGCGGAGTGGCCATTTCTTCCGTGACGCTGTCCACCATCGTTTTGTCCGAACCTCTGTTCCTCAGTCGTGTGATCATACACCGATCATGCTCGTAAATCCGAAGTAATGCTGTTCACTTGAGGACACCGCATCTCTTTTATGTGCGGTCGAGAAACAATTATCCCGCAGACGTAACCATGCCCGGCCGCAGAGGAATCACCGCTCGCGCCGTGGTGCCCAGATTTGTGGAATGAATTTCCAATCTTCCGTCCAGACCCTTCAATCGTTCCCGCATCCCGTTGATTCCCACGCCCAATCTGTTCGGCGCGGTGAATTTCGTATCGAGCAGCGGCTGCGGAATTCCCTTCCCCTGGTCGATCACTTCGAGTTTCACTTGGTGCTCATCCGCCTCCACCTTCACGATCGCGGTCCTGCTTCCCGAATGCCGGTGAATATTCGTCAGGCATTCCTGCAACACGCGGAACAATGCGAGCTCAACGGACTCGTCCAGCCGTCTGAATTTGGGAGGAATCTGCAGCTTCACTTCCATGTTACTCCGCGAGGCAAATCCTGTTACGTACCACTCAATCGCCGACGCCAGTCCCAGTTCCTCGAGCAGCGGCGGATGCAACAAATGCGAGAGCGTGCGAATCTCCGAGGAGCATTTCCCCACGATCTCGGTCGCTTCGTCGAGCTTCTCCGCCACTTTCGGCGGTATTTTACTCATGCTTCGCCTCGCCGCCTCGATCGACATTCCCAGCGCCGCCAGATACTGCCCTGTACTATCGTGCAGTTCGCGTGCGATTCTCCGCCGCTCGTCATCCTGCGATTGCATCAAGCGATTTGACAGCAGCCGCAGCCGTTCCGCCTGCTCCAGAATCTCGGCGTTTCGCTGCTCCAATTCCTGTGTCCGAACGGTTGCTTCGGCCTGCAGTTGCTCGGTTATTGTGCGGAGACGCTCCTCGCTCTTGCGCAGCGACTCTTCGGCTCGCGAACGATTTTCAGCCTCTTTATGCCGCCCAATCAGCACGCCGGCGGTTTCGGCGAGCAAATTGACTGATTCGAGGTCGCGGGAATCAGGTTCGCGGACCTCCGGATGATAGAGCGCAAACGTGCCCAGAACCTTGCCTCCGAACGAACGAATCGGGAAAGACCAGCAAGCGCGAAAACCGTGCTCCCGCGCCAAATGTACATAGGGGGACCACAGCGGATCTTGCTCAACATCCGGCACGATGACTGTCTGCCCGGTATGAGCCGCGTAGCCGCAGGATGGAATCTGCGCGCCAATGGGAAATCCGTCCGTGGCTCGGGTGTAACTCTCGGCTACGCCTGCCGCCGCGCTAAACCGGAGACACGGGCTCTCCTCGTCAACGATAAAGATGGCCGTCCTCACGGTACTCACTGATTGTTCCCGCGCGGTACAGGCAAGAATCTCCAGCACGGCATTGATCGGGGCGCCGTCGGCGGCCAGCTCAAAAGCCTCCTTCTGGCCCTGCGCGATCATCTCTCTCCTGTGCTGCTCGCTGATATCGACCACGAAAGCGATCATCCCCAGGTACTCTCCCTCTGGACCGCGCAGTGCGCTGCCGCTGCTGCTTGCCCACAGAATAGAGCCGTCCTTACGCCGGTACCTCTTCTCGATGACGAAATCCGGACCGCCCTCGGCCAGGCGTTGGATCGCTTCCAGCGTGGGCTCAAGGTCTGCCGAGTCGGTGATGTCTGCAATGTTCATCTTCAACATCTCCGCGTCGCTGTAGCCGAGCACCTCGCACCAGTGCTGATTGACCAGCGTCATGCGGCCAGTGGCGTCAGCCAACATCACCCCCGTGGCGGCCTGATTAACGATGGTGCGGAAACGCCCTTCGCTTGCGCGCATCGCCGCGTCGGACCGCCTCCGCTCGGTGATATCAACCAGCATGTTAATTCCGCCGGCGATACGGCCTTCCGCGTCGTGCAGAGGCGTGGGATATACGGTGAGCCACAAACGGCTGCCATCCGGCCGCTCGGCAATAATTTCCGCGTCGTGTATCGCCCGGCCCCTCTTGAGCGCCTTGGCCATGGGGCATTCGCTGTGCGGCATGGGAGTCCCATCCGCATGGAACAGCTTCCACGTCACGCACCATTGGTCGTTGCCCAATTCCGGCACGCGGCCGGACAATTTGATGGCGGCCGCATTGTAGTGCGTCAGGCGGCCCTCCGCATCCGTGGTGTAAATCGCCGCCGGGAGCGCGTCAATCATTTCGCGCAGACGCCGTTCGTTTTCGTGCAGCGTTTCATAGATTTCTAGAAGTTCGTCGTGCCGCTCCGTTTCAGCGTGCAAATTCCTCAATTTCGCCATGAGTAAATCCGCACTTTGCTGTTCATTCCGTCTTGCCGAGTATCCTTTCGCGGCATTTGTATGCTCGTCTGATCTGTTTTGCTCGTAAGAAACGCGTGCAGGTTCTGCCATGAGTGAACCTCCGGCTCACGGAACAGGTGGGGCTAGCTTGTGAATAGAGAGTGAGCGAGGGAAGTCTAGTCCCATCCCCACACGCATGTCTGAGCCAAACAGACCACTTTTGAAGTTAGTGAATTTCGCAAAACTGTGCGAATTTTCGGCCAGCGGGACGGACGTTGGTCATTTCGAGAAGCAAAAGCGACGAGCCTGCCCGACGCTGGCCCGCCGAGGCGCGTGGCGGGAGGCAGGAAATCTGCTGTGGTCTCACGGCTGATGACGCGGCGGAGGCCAACCCGTGGGCGAACGGCGAAAATGCGAAGAAAGCTGAGTTATAATGGAACTCCAGCCGGAGAGGAAACACTCACATGCAGAAGATCACATACGCGCGCTGGGGATCCTTCGTTCTGGCCGCGGCATTTTTCATCTCCATCATAACAACTGGCTGTGCCCGTCGTGATTCCGGCCGCGTGTACGACCCGGAATATCACGATTATCATCAGTGGAATAGCAAAGAAAATAGCCACTACCAGCAATGGGAAGCTGAAACTCACCGAAGCCACAAGGATTTTCAGCAGCGCTCTCGCGACACGCAGAATCAATACTGGACTTGGCGCCACCAACACCCAGGCGGCGGGGATCATCACTAGAAGCCGTTTCGCGACTGGATTCGCGTGTCCCCTGCTGGCGTTAGTTTTATATAGCTCAGGTCCCGTTGCGGCGCATTTTGCCGCAACTGACCTGAGGTTTTCTCTGCTCTAATCTGTGCAGGGTCATGCGTTGACTACGATTGCATCGCCGACGCGCGCGTTCCGGCGCGTTCCTGTAGCTCAGGTGCCCTTCGCGCTCTGTCTGCGCGAACTGACCTGAGGTATTCGCTTTTTCGCATTTCGCGGGATGCTATAGCGGAGAACATCCGCGCGCACGCGCATCAATCGTGCAGCAGCACATTCAACAGCGAACCGTGCACCTGCATGCCACCGTTGTATTTGATGAATCCCATCTTCCTGAATTTGTTCATGAAGAAACTGATGCGTGAGCGCGTCGTCCCCACCATGGACGCCAGCGTCTCCTGACTTACTTTCGGGATCGTTGACTCCGTCGCACCCTCGCGGCCGTAACGCGCCAGCATCAGCAACGTGCGCGCCAGACGCTTTTCACTTGAATTGAATAATTGGTCGACCAGGTCCGCTTCCACGCGCGCCTTCCGCGTCAGCAGGTAACTCATGAAGAAATCGGAGAAATCACGATCCCGGTGCAGCACCTGCGCCATCTTGCGATTATCGATGCGCACCAATGTGGAGTCGGTCGCCGCCGTCGCCGTGGACATGGACAATTTCGTCCCTGCGATTCCGTCCTCGCCAAAAAAGTCCGTCGCCCCCAGAATTCCTACGACGGCTTCCTTCCCTTCCTTCGAGTTCACCGATAGCTTGATGCTGCCTTCACATATGTAGTAAACATTCTTCGACGGCTCGCCTTCCGAGAAAACAACACCGCGTTTCCGGTGTGCTTCAGGCTTGGTCGCAATTCCCGCCCTCTTCAAAAACGCCAACATATCCGGCTCCAGCCCGCGTCGCCCGTTACGTTTGCCTTTGCTTCTCGCCTTGCTTTTAGTTGTAGTGTCGCTCACGTTTCAGCACCACCCTCCCGAGTTAGCTATTTATAAAAACCTCGGGATATATTGCTGTTCAAAATTGAACACTTGTGCCAACATGCTCCGCACGCCAACAATCGCATCAGTTTGTTCAACTCTGCTTATGGGAGGAATCTGCCGGAAGGAGTCTTGAAGCGCCCTGTGGTCCGAAGCCCGAGGCCAGAATCTGTTGCATCCTGGCCAAGGGGAGTCTCGCCACGCCGCTCACTCGCTCCGCACGAGCAGATTCACCCTGGGGCGACGTGCGGTTTTTACAGAATTTGGACTGGACCTCGCAATTACTTCTGCACGGTTTGTACTGCTATCCGCGCGTGCGCCAGCTAACGTATAGTATAGCTCAATCCCCCGCCGGCTGCAATCCGTCCCGCAAGTTGCGCAAGTTGGGAACCACGTTGGATCCTGGAAAGCTATTCGTGTTCCTCTGCTCCGCATTACCCCCGTGAGCGTTGCAAACCGACCGCAAACTTCCCATCCGGCAACCGCTCGCAGTAAACCACGCGCCCGGTCCATTCGAACTGGCCTTCCTCCGAGCGCACGAGCGCCGATTTTTCTGTCTGCCAGAATTTACCTGCAATGACGCGGGCGCCGTGGGAGCTGACGTTTTCAGTGTGGGCAATTTCCGCGTGCGGTGAATTGTCCGGAAGAATGAGGCAAACAGGCACGCTGATCGCCGCGCGGTCTTCGGTTCTGTCAGCGCGAAAGCGCATTTCGACTCCGCGGCGATGGACGCGTCTCGGCTGGCGGGGCTGCTGTTCGAGTCCTGTCTTTAAGATGTGTAGAGGCTGGGGCACTGCGCGTCAATCGAGGCTTTACCCGACAGCTTCGCGGCGGGTAATTTTCACTGACTGGGGTTGGTGAGGGGGCGGGGATTGAAATCGTGCGGGATGGCATTCGCGATCTTTTGCTGCCGGTCCGCGGTGACGATTCCCAGCGCCGCGCAGCCGTACTTCGTTTCCGCCGGCAGGCGCGCCACTAGCGCATCGGGAATTTCCACGTACGAGGGCGGCAAAGGCCTCGATTTCCCCAAAAGCCGCGATGGACTGAACGCATCCGTAAGATCCGTAACGTCCGGCGTCAGCGCGTCCTGCGGCCCCAACTCCTTCTGTCCAAATTCCTTTTCGCCCAGCGCGCGTCCCCGTTGTTCATCGGGCAAAAGCGCCAGCGGCGTGCGATTGAAAACCGTGTCGATAAATTTCACCACCGACGCGTGATTCCCCGCCGCATGCGCAACATAATGCGTGCGCGCGTACGGCGAAATCATGATTAGCGCAACGCGCGGACCGTCGCTGATCGGCGAACCGTCCGGCCCCGTCGCGCGAATCGGGGGCGGCACGTGATCGTAGTCGCCCTCCGAATCGTCCCACGTAATAATGATTGCGCTCTCGTTCCAATACGGACTCGCCGCGATTTTATTGATCGCCCTGGCCAGCATCGCTTCGCTGATTTGCGCGTCCGAATATCCCGGATGATCGTCGTCGCCCAGAAAATTCCTCTGCACCTTCGCGTCCGGGTCGGACGGTTTCCAATGAAATATATTCCGGAAGCCGCCCTTCACGTAAAATACGCCGCCTGCCTTCGGTAAGGTCTTTTGGTCGAGCGCCGTGAAGAAATCCTGCAAACCGTGCAACTGTTCGCGGATTTTCGGATTGTTGGCAACGTATCCAAAATATTGCGGGCCATTGTGATGCGTCACGTAAGATGCATGCAGCCCAAACGCATCCACGGGACCATCGTCATCGTCCGCGTCACTGTCCCCATCAGTCGGCTCTTTCCCATAGCCTTCTTCGTACCAGCCAAACGGCACCGCCGGCTTGTCGTGGCTCGCGATGAACGGAATGTCGTTCTGTACGTCGGCCAAATCGCGCTTCGCGTCCGTGTCGGATTTTGCGACTGTGTTCGCGTCTTCGCCCAGCAACGTCAGCGGCAGCGATGCAAACGTCAAATTGATCGCCGTGCCGTACTCGCGGCCGTTCCGCATGTCATGCGGATTCACCGGCATTTTCTGCGCCTGCGGAGTCGGGTCGAGCTGCGAGCCCCAGAATGGATCGTTGTCGTTCAGCACCGGCACGCCGGGCGCGTGCGAGCCGTTATCCTTGTACGCCTCATCGGGATGCAGCGCCCACTGCGTTTGTCCCGTCTGCGCCGCAATGATTGAGATGTTCCCCAGCGTCGACGGCCCCGTCATTTCCTGAAAAATGTGATCGAACAGCACGAAGCGATCCGCATAGCGCCACAAAAACGGAATCGTGTCGCAATCTTCGTACGCCATCGCCAGCTCGCCCATCTGTTTCCCCGCGAGCGACGGTTTGCCCGCCGCGCCAAGCGAGCTTTTCTTAACGCGTTTCGCTTCCTCAAAAATCGCGAAGCGATCCATTTTCGGCGTGCCGCTTTCGATGCGCATTTTCGCGACGATCATCGGATGCGAATGGTCCAGGTCGTCCGTGTCCGACGCAAATTCCTTTGGACCGATGCGGAAAGGATGAATCACGCCCGTCGTTCCGTCGACGTTCGTCAGTGGCTGATAGAAACCGGGAGTTTCTTTTGCGGCGTGGCTGAAAATTCCTTCAGCGTTTGGAAACGTGCCGAAGTAAGAATCGAACGACCGGTTCTCCTGATACAGCACGAACACATATTTGATTTTCCGCCGCAGCAGCCCCACAATCTGCGCGCGCGAAAGCTTCGGCTCCCTCGCCGCCGCAATGCGATGCGCTTTCACCGCCCGCCGCTCGGCACCCGCTTGCTCGCCCGTCTGCTGCGGCCCGGACGATTGTTGTTGTCCCTGCCTGCTCGCCGACGCTCCCGTTCGCGATTGCTGCCGCGCGGACGATGCACTCCGCGCCTGGTGCGTAGTCGCCGCGAGTCCACGTAGCTGCATCGAGATTCCCGCTCTGACCAGCACAAGCGCTAGAGAAACAGCGGATATGACTGCGGTTCGTGAAACCAGCGAAGAGAGCGTTTTCATAATCGGCATATTCTAGCTCGAATCGCCGCATCCGCCCAGACTTTGCAGTCGTGCCGGGCGACCTGTGGGTGGGGTTCGTATTTTTGAATTTCCGAGCTGCTTCTTTCTCCATTAGTGTAGAATTCCTTTTAGTGAACGAACCAAAAACAGAAACCGTAATCTATCGGTCTGGCGCGAATCCGAATCATCCTTCCTGGGATGTGCTCCAAGCGATTTCCGAGGACACGCGGGGACGACCGTCCGTTCTTTTGTGATTGCTCGCGACCCGGAGGGTACCGTCCTTCGGATGAGCGATGCCGTGCTAGATAGGTGGCAAGTAATCACTGAAGAAAAGGACCTCGAATTCTTGCGGTCTCTTTTTGACGATCGAGATAAGTGCGCCGCCCGCGCAGCGTGGGTGGGAGTCGCGCGGACGAGGGAGCGAACTCGGTCGGAGCCGTGCGAACGAATTGATACAATTCAGTGAGCACGGTGGCGGGCCTGAAAACGCGCATTTACAAAATCCGGGCCAAGATGGTGGAGTGGGGCGGATGAAGAACGAATGGAGTCGGAATCGTGGGAATGAAGGAAGGAAACGGACCGGAGTCGGGCGAATGAAGGAACGCAGGGAGAAGGATTCGCTGGGCGAAAGAGGCGTGCCTGAGAATGCGTATTATGGAATCCAAACGCAGAGGGCGATCGACAATTATCCGATCAGCGGATATCGCGCGCATCCGACTCTGATTCAGTCGATCGGGTTCATCAAAAAAGCGGCTGCGTTGGCCAACGAAGAGTTGGGCCTTGTTTCACCACGAATCGCGCGCGCAATCGCTCGCGCAGCGGACGAAGTTATCGCCGGAAAGTTGAACGATCAATTTGTCGTCGACGTATATCAAGCGGGCGCTGGTGTTTCGTTCCACATGAATGCTAACGAAGTGATCGCGAACCGCGCGATTGAGTTTCTGGGCGGCAAGCGCGGAGATTATTCGGTGTGCCATCCGAACGATCACGTTAACTTCGGGCAATCCACAAATGACGTTTTTCCGACGGCGATGCGATTGGCGTCGCTGCTGCTGCTCGATGAAGTTCTGAAAGCCTGCGGCAAGCTGGAAGATTCGCTGTCGCGCAAAGGCAAGGAATTCGATCGCATTCTGAAATCGGGCCGCACGCACATGATGGACGCGGTGCCGATTCGGTTGGGACAAGAGTTCCGCGCGTACGCGACGGCGATCAATCGTGCGGGCGAAGTTATTCGCGGCGCGCAGGTTCTGTTGCGCGAAGTGGGACTGGGAGGATCGGCGGTCGGCACCGGAGTCAACACGCACCCGAAATACCAAAAGCTGGTGGTCGCGAAACTGAGCCAGATTTCAGAACGGAAGCTTGTGCCCGCCGAAGATTTGCGCTACGCGATGCAATCGAATCTGGCAATGTCGACGGCGTCTTCCGCGCTGCGCAATCTGGCGCTCGAATTGATTCGCATTTCGAATGACCTAAGATTGCTCTCGAGTGGACCGAATACGGGCCTCGCGGAAATACTTTTGCCCGCTCTGCAGCCGGGGTCTTCGATCATGCCGGGAAAAGTGAATCCGGTGATGGCGGAACTGACCGCGATGGTTGGGTTTCAAACGGTTGGCACGGACGTGGCGACGGCTCTCGCCGTGCAGGCTGGGCAATTGGAATTGAACGTGATGATGCCAACGATGGCGTGGAACGTTCTGCATTCGGCGGAGATTCTGAAAAATACGATGCGCGTGCTGGCCGAAAAGTGCATCGATGGAATCAAAGCCAACGAGGAACGGTGCCGCTACTACGCGAACGCGACGATTTCGATTGCGGCGGCGCTCAATCCTTACATCGGCTACGCGGCGGCGGCGGAAATCGCCAAGGAAAGCATCAAGACCGGCCGCACCGTTACGGAAATCGCGCTGGAGCGCAAGCTGCTCGACGAAAAACTAATGAAGGAAATACTGGATCCGTACAGGATGACGGAACCTGCGGCTCCGATTAAAGCAGCGCGCCACAAAAATTAATAGATCTGGCAGAATTTGACCGCAGTTGCTGAACGTGAATTGCGGCAAACTTATTTTCAACAACCCTTATTTCCCCTAGAAGTCTGTCGAAGAAACATCCTTGCTTGTTATTCCTACTGGATCGCAGTTTACAAAAAACCCGAAGAAAATGCAGATTCCTCCTCGCGGTGGCTCGTCGGAATGACAGCGGGCAGAGTTTCTCAACAAGCCGCTAAACTAAAAACCATGCAACGAACTTCTGACTCAGGACGCTAGGAAGCGCGGGCGACTTTCGGGGGCGGCCACGGCTCGAGAAGTTTTTCCTTGCGATAAATCATGGCGTTGATGTCGTAGGGCGCGAGTTCAAATCCGTGCCCGTGGGTGATCGCGTCCGTGGGACATGCTTCCACGCAATAGCCGCAAAAAATGCAGCGGGAATAGTCGATGTTGTAAACCTTGGCGTAGCGGTCCGAGTCGGAGATGCGATTGTCGGCGGTGTTTTCAGCGGCTTCGATATAAATGCAGGCCGCGGGGCACGCGGCGGCGCACAGAAAGCAGGCAACGCATTTTTCCAGGCCGTTCTCGTCGCGTTGCAGCACGTGAATTCCGCGATAACGCGCCTGAAAGTGGACCGGTTCGGCGGGATAATTCTCGGTGGTGGGCTTCTTGAACATGGTGATGAACGTCACCTTGAAGCCTTTGTAAAGGATGACGAAGGTGCGAAAGAATTCTTTAACGACCGATGCCATAAGCATTTACTTTAACAAAGAGCGCCACGACGCGCAAACGCAAACCTGTAATTGGGAGCACGACATGAAAATTCACTCCGAAGTCTGATAGGGTTTGGGCGGTGTTTTCTTTTCTTATCTGACAGTCTATAATGTCTGTCAGATAGGAAACTCCCGTGACTCTTCCCTTACAGGCACTCCGAGATAGACGTGATCAGCTCGCGGCCGGTCTGGCCCGCGTCGGCGACCTGCGTCCTGGTTTTCTGACCGCGCGTTTCCGTAAGTGTGGCAAGCTGAACTGCCACTGCGCCCAGAAGGACTCCCCAGGTCATGGTCCGTCTTATTCACTGACTCATCGGGTTGGTGGAAAGACGGTGACCCAGGTCATTCCCCCAGGCCCAGCCGTCGAGCGCGCCAAAGCGCAGATCGCCGAATACCGCCGTTTCCGGGATCTGGTACGGGAACTGATCGTCGTAAGTGAACAGATCTGTTCGCTCCAAGTGCGGGATTCGGAAGCCGTTCCCGCGAGTGGGGCTAAAAAAAAACCTCTTCGCCGATCTCTTGGCCACCGACGTGGTTCAGGAGATTGAGGCGCTCCTCGGTCGTCAGGCGGTGGAAGACCTGGATCTGGAAGCGCTGGAGCTCGCCGTGCGGCAACATGTCCTGCGACTGGCCGCAGCCGCAGTCGAGCAACGTCTCAATTCCGACACCAGCGATGAGCGCGGCTCACGAACTTGTTGCGCATGTGGGCAGCCAGCGCGATTTGCCGGGCGCCGGACCAAACAGGTGCAGAGTGTGCTGGGTCGGTTGCGCCTGGAACGCGCAGGGCCGCATGACCCATCACTTTCTTGGGGTGCACCCCAGGAAAGGCCGCGTCGCGGAATATTGCGACATATCGCGTAAATCCCTTGGCCGAGCATCGTTCCCGCCTCAGGGGTTAAAACCCCTGAATTTTTGGAGCCTTTTCGGCACGGCTCAAGCCGGCCCTGACTGAGACCATTTGTGAGCTGACTTGTTTTTAATGCAGCTCGAGTGTGTGAATTTATTCGCCGGGAGGCGAAACGGGCGCGAGTTCTTGGGGTCCCGCTTGACCCGTGATGGCGGCGATGATTTGCCTGCCGTGAAAACGTCCGTTTTCGATAAAAATCTCGCCGGTGTGCAGACCTCCGAGCAAAACGCCCGCCAAGTAAATTCCGGGGATATTGCTTTCGAGCGTTTCCAGATTGCAATCCGGCTTGCGCGTTTTGGGATCGAGTCGAATTTCGAGGCTCTCCAAAAAAGAAAAATCGGGATGATAGCCGGTCATGGCGAAAACGCGAAATGCCGGCAACTTCTGAACTGCGGCGCGATCGTTTCCATTCTGCACGACGACTGATTCGCCTTCGAATCGGACGACGCGTTTGTTAAATAGCGCGCGAATTTCGCCGGAGCGAATCCGGTTCTCGATGTCCGGGCGCACCCAGTATTTCAGGCTCTTGCCCAGTTCGGGGCCGCGATGCACCAGAGTTACTTTGGCGCCCGAGCGAAACAAATCGAGCGCCGTTTCCGCCGCGGAATTTTTCGCGCCGATGACGACGACGTCTTTTTCCCACAACGGATGCGCCTCACGATAGTAGTGCGAGACGTGCGGCAATTCCTCGCCGGGGACATTCAGAAAATTCGGCAAGTCGTAGTAGCCCGTTGCGAGCACGATTTTGCGCGCGTGATAGCGGCGCGACGCGCCGTCCGTTCCGCGCGAATCGACCACGAATGCGCCGTCATGGCCGCTGATTCCTTCGACTTTTTCGTACAGGCGAACGTCGATGCCGTAGTGTTCGACCGCGCGACGGTAATATTTCAGCGCTTCCGTACGAGTGGGCTTGCCGCCGACAGTGGTCATGGGCAAGTCGCCGATTTCCATGCGCTCCGGCGTGGTGAAAAATTGCATGTTGGTAGGGTAGTAGTAAAGCGAATTGCAGAGGCAGCCTTTGTCGATGACCAGCGGACGCAAGCCCGCGCGCTTCGCCTCGATGGCGCAGGCGAGTCCCGTGGGTCCCGCGCCTACGCAGATCAAATCGTACATGATTGACATCTTCCTAGTGTGCGACGTTTCGATGGGAGAATTCAACCCTTGGCGGCGCTCGTTGCGAGTAATGACGGCTGATATTACAGGCGTATGAAGATGACGCCGATGACCAAGGGCGGGAAGCTGGAACCTGCGACGGACAAGCTGCACGGAATCGTCAAGGAACATTTGGCCCAGTTTCCGGCGGAAGTGCAGAAACGCAGATGTGCCGTGCTGGAAAACTATATCAGCGCCGCTGTTTCTGATAAGCCCGCCAAGCCTCGAGGGCGTCATGCCAGGCACACGAGCCGTCGGCGATCCCGAGCGACCGCAACGCACCGATAAACAGATTTTCAGTTGGCAGCTTCAGTAGATCCCGAATGAGTTGTCTCTCTTGTCGGCGTAATCTTGGCGCCCGATGGTTGAATTTTGACTCCTTGTGTCACGATCAAGAACATTTAACCTGACCCACCACCCAGGGTTCTGTTGGTTGGCTGGGCTAGTCGAGACACAAAGGAAGGCCCTACGAGAAATTCCCCATTTCGAAAATGCCCGAACGATGGAGCAACCGCACGCGGGGGGTCAGGCAGCGGAGGATGAGACGGAGCCTGCTTCCAGTTCGGACAGGATTTCGCGGAGGGAGCGAATCAAATCGTCGCGCGAAATTTGGCTGCGACGGAACTGGATCCGGAAATGGTACGCCGAATCCGGGGAATGATAGTCGAACACAAACGGGCGCGGGCGCGTGTCGGCGTCGTTTTCTTCCTGGCGGACGCGGCGAGCTTCATCGCGCGTCAAACCGCTCTGCGCGATTTGCATGACGATTTCGTGCATTTTCTTTTCATTCGGCTGCCGCGCGACTTGCAACAGCAATGATTTCGAAGTAACGCCCTTCTCGATGCACAAGCGGCGAATCGCGTCGGGAATCAGGCGGATCGAGAGAGTTTCCGTCACAGATGAGCGCGCGCGGCCGATTTTTTTGGCGATATCGTCGTGGGTGTAATCGAATTGCTCGGCTAAGCGATAGAGACCATCCGCTTCCTCAAAGGCGGTCAAATCCTTGCGCTGGAGATTCTCGATGAGAGCCAGTTCGAGAGTTTCCGCGTCGTCGGCAATTTTTTCGATGCAGGGCAATTCGCGCAGGCCTGCGCCGCGCGCCGCATGGTAGCGGCGCTCTCCTGAAATAATGTAATACGCGTCTTCGCGAGGCAGGAAGCGGACGAGCAGCGGTTCGAGCACGCCCTTTTCGCGCACGGACTGAATCAGTTCCGACAAATCGCCCAACGCTTTGCGCGGCTGGTCCGGGTTCGGATGCACCTTATCAATCGGGATCATGCGGCCGATCGACGCGCCGCTGAAACTGGTTAGCGTTTCTACGTAGTGCGCGTCATGCCGCATCTTGAGTGTGACGGGTAACCCGATCCGCTTCGACACGTTGGATGACCTCCTGAGAAAGCTTCTTATATTCTTCCGCGCCAGTAGATTTGGGCGCGAACGCGAAAATCGTTTCTTTGTACGCTGGGCTTTCCTCGAGCCGGACGTTCTTGCTGATGCGTGTCTTGAAAAGCGCTTCGCCGAAGACAGCGCGAATCTGCTCGTGGGTGTCGCGCGAAATATTTGTGCGGCGGTCAAACAGAGTGATGACCACGCCGAGGACTTTCAAATCGGGATTCGGACGCGAGCGAATGCGCGCATACGTTTCGAGCAAGTCGTCGGTGCCCTCGATGGCAAAGTAGGCTGCCTGGATGGGCACGATCAGGTGAGTGGCAGCGACCAGCGCGTTGACCGTCAAGATGCCGAGCGCCGGCGGCGTATCCATCACGATGAAGTCGAAGTCTTTCAAGATGGGCGCGAGGGCGTCCTTCAATTTGTAGGGCGCGTCAAACGCGCCGGCGAGTTGCTGCTCGAGCCGCGCGAGCGACAGCTTCGCGGGAGCCAGAAAAAGATTCGGGTCCTTCGTGGGCTTGATTACTTTCGCCATTTCTGGCGCATGGTCGCCGAAAACGTCGAACATGGAGACTTGCACATCGGCCGCATCGACAAAAGCGATGGTGGCGTTGGACTGTGGATCGAGGTCAATAAGGAGAGTTCGCTTCTTGCGCAGCGCGAGAGCGGCCGCGAGGTTGATCGCGGTCGTCGTCTTCCCTACGCCGCCCTTCTGATTAGCAATGGCCAGGACACGCGTCAAAAGCGCCGCCACTCCTTCGGCAACAGCAGGCCTACATATAGGCGGGCCTGCCCGAAGCCCACAATAAGTAGGCCAAATGTACCGAGACTATCCGCCGTGCGCAAGCAAAATAATCTGTGCAAGCAAAAAAGTTAATTTTCTCTTGGCGGGAGGAGGCCGCCTGCTTTATCTGCCGGGGAGATACTTCTGCTCTACTACACGCCTACATCTTATAACGGCCCAGGTCTTCGTCGTTAAGATTTTCGAGCCAGCGGCGCAAATCCTCGTTCGAGGTTTTTTCCGCCGAGGTGCTGGAAATTTTTGAGCTTCTGAAAACTTCCTCTTCCACGAAGATCGGGCAGTCGAGCCGCAACGCAAGTGCAAGGGCGTCGCTCGGGCGGGAATCGAGCGACATTGTCTGACCCTCGCGTTCCATCCAAATCACGGCGTAAAAGGTGTCGTCCTTCAGGTCGCACACCACAACTTTTTGGACGTGGACATTCAGGCCCATGAGAACGTTTTTGAGAAGATCGTGGGTCATCGGGCGGGGAGTCTGGACTTTCTCGAGTTCCAAAGCGATGGCGTTGGCTTCGTAGATTCCGACCCAGATGGGGAGCGTGCCGCTTCCCTGCACGGCTCGCAAAACGACGACGGGCATGTTCGTTACTGGATCCATCATCAACCCGCGGATTTTGACTTCGCGTTCCGTGGGCGCGGCCGCATCTCGTCCCCCGGCGGCATCCGAACGCCCCAAACTTCTTTCGCGGATTTTGACTTCGCGTTCCAATCGGGATCTAACGCTGGCTGGATCAATGTCCTTCGCGGCGGCCGCTTCCGCTTCGGCAGCCTGCTTTTTCAGCCGTTCCGTTTCGCGCTTGTCGATTTCGCCGTCTTTCATGGGCCCCCCTTGCGGACCGGGTTAACCGGGGTGCGCGCCGACGAGGCTGTTCGGCCCGGCTCCGGTGATCTTGACTTGACAGTATTGTCCCAGAAGAGTTCGCTCGTGCGAAGTGAAATTTACAATTCGATTGCAAGATGTGCGCCCGGACCATTGTCCGCGAGATTCGTGATGGCCGTCGACGAGGACTTCAAAACGATTGTTGAGGAGCTCTTGATTCCGCGTCGTCTGGATTTCGCGCTGGTACTGCTGAATGACCGCGAGGCGCCTTCCCTTCGCTTCTTCAGACAGGCCATCGGGCATATCTTTCGCCGAAGTATTTGGGCGCGGCGAATATTTGAAGGCGAACACGCCGTCGTAGCGGACGTGTTCGAGGAGTGAAATGGTTTCCGCGAAATCGGTCTCCGTTTCGCCGGGGAATCCGACGATGATGTCGGTAGTGATGCTGATGGGCCGGCGCGCGGAACGGATCCAGTTTATTTTCTCAAGGTACTCGTCGCGGGTGTACGTGCGCAGCATTTCCTTGAGGATGCGCGATGAGCCGGATTGCACGGGCAAATGAATGTGGTCGCAGAGAGCGGGCGTCGCATCGATGGCCTCGACAATCTCGCGCGTGAAATCGTTGGGATGCGAAGTCATGAAGCGCACGCGGCGAATTCCAGGGACTTCCGCAACGGAGCGGAGCAATTCCACAAAACTCATATGCCGCGCGGAAGGATCGCGGTACGAGTTGACGGTCTGGCCGAGAAGTTGCACTTCGGTGTAGCCGCCGTCGACGAGACGCCGGACTTCGTCGAGGACCGACGCGCTAGTGCGGCTGCGTTGCGGACCGCGCGTGTGTGGCACAACACAATAGGAGCAGGCGTAATCGCAGCCCTCAATGATGGTCAGATACGCGCGGAAGGGATTATCGCGAGGCGTGATTTCGGTTTCAAATGTTTCCTGCGTGTCGAGATCGAGGCCGGTGACGCGGCGGCCGCCCGCTTCCAACTCCGCGAGCATCTCGGGGAGTTTGCGGTAACTTGCCGAGCCGCAGACCATGCGTACCCACGGCGCACGGCGGAAAATCTTCTCGCCTTCCTGTTGGGCCAGGCAGCCGAGAACGCCGACGATCTTCTCTTCGCCCAATGCGCCGCGAAAATCGCCGAGGCGCGAAAAGACCTTTTGCGCCGCCTTCTCGCGAATGCTGCACGTGTTGTAGAAGACGAAATCAGCGGCGGCGGGCGAATCCACTTGCTGGTATCCGCGGGCGAGGAGCACGCCGGTGACTTTCTCCGAGTCGTGGACGTTCATCTGGCATCCGAACGTCTCGATGTAAAAGGAGCGACCGGATTCCGGCCGCACGCGCACTACCGGAGCGATCGCGGGCTTGGCGAATAGCGATTCGAGAGGGATGTCGATGCTGCTGGCCATGGTCGTTTCAAAGTCTAGCACAGGGAAAAACCAAAAGCCTCAGGTCAGCCGAGCAAAAACCGCTCGGCGGGACCTGAGCTACACAAGTGCGGGAGCGAATGTGTCGTTTTGTGCACCAAACTAAATATCGAGTGACGTCGTATGCGTTTGACCCATCCTATTGCGTATGCTACGGTGAATTTCGGGGTTTTGAGGATGCTTCCTCAGGGGAGAAAAACATTTCGTACGCCGCTTTTGTGATCCTCGCCGGACGCCTCGGCGCCATCTTCCTGCAAACGGGCTGGGTAGCGCGAGTCGTTCTCTTGATACTGCTTTTTCTCTCGCTCTTTTCCTGGGCCATCATCCTGCAAAAATACCGGATGTTCGCGACGCTTGAGCCGCGCACAAAACGCTTCATGCAGTTGTTTCGCACCGGGCGCGGATTGCCCGATCCCAATACGCTGCGCGCTGGTTCGAGCGGTTCGCCGTTCGTCAACGTCTACGATGCGGGATACCGCGAGCTCGAAGGACAACTGGCGGGAGGCAATCCTCATCCGGGTAAACTGAAGAATCCGCGAGCGGTGCTGGTTGAAATGCAACTTGCGTCCGCCGATGAAGTTCGCGCCATGGAAAGCTGGATGCCGTGGCTGGCGACGATCGGCTCGATTTCGACGTTCATTGGATTGTTCGGCACGGTGTGGGGCGTGATGGACGCATTCGCGGGGCTAAGCGAAGTCGGGCAAGCCAGCCTGCAAGCAGTCGCTCCCGGCATTGCGGACGCTCTGATCACCACGGCGGCGGGACTTTTCGCCGCCATCCCGGCGGTTATCGCCTATAATATTTATCTGCATCGCATTCGCGATTTTGCGTTGCGCATGGATAATTTCGCCACCGAGTTCGTCAGCAAGATTGAAACGCTCTACAGCTGAGCCGCCATGGCGCAGATCCAAAGACAACCCGGTACAACGCTTTCGGAAATCAATATCGTTCCGTTCGTCGACGTGATGCTGGTGCTGCTGGTGATCTTCATGATCACCGCGCCGCTGATCGAATCGGGAATCCAGGTGGAACTCCCGAAGACGAAAACGGTGAAGGCCATCACGCAGGCGCGCATCGTGATCAGCATCGACCGCGCGCAGCGGCTTTACATCGGCAAAGATCCGGTGAACATCCATGCGCTTGGGAGCAGAGTGCTGGCTATGGATAAGGACGTGCAGCACACGCCGGTTTATGTGCGGTGCGATTCCGAGGTTCCTTTTGCAACCTGGGCCATGGTGATGGACACTTTGAAGCAATCGGGCATCAATAATATTAGTGTGGTGACGAAACCTCTGAGCGGCAAGCCGCGCACGCAGTGAGATGGAGCTAAGCTTTCCACACCAATCCGCGGAGAACCTCAAAGGCCCACTGGGCTATTCGGTGGTCTTTCACGTCATTCTATTCGGTGCGCTGATTTCTTCCACGGTTTTTTCCCATCAGAGCGAAGTGTGGGGCGGCGCGGGCGGCCAGGGGACGATCAACGTGAATTTGGTTGGCAGCGTTCCGGCGATTCCCTTGCCCAAGCCGGACGTGGTCACAACCAATCGCGTGGTGGACACCACGAAAGGGCTTTATCAAACCGAGCCGCAGCCGAAAGTAGTGCCGACTCCCGAACCAAAAGTGCCACCGCCGGACGACAAGAACGCGATCTTCTTGCCGAAATTCAATAAGGACGAAAACAAGAAACCGGAATTCATTCAGAAGCCCTCGCGCGTGCTGGACAATCCCGCGCCGGTGCCGAAGAACGCGATTCCCTACGGCAAGGGCGGAGCGCCGCAGATTCCTACATCAACATTTATGATGAATCAGGCCACGCGCGGCGGCATGGGCGTTCAGGGGACCAGCGGCGGCAGTTTCGGGACGCAATTCCCGTGGTACGTCGAAGCAGTGCAACGGCGCGTCAGCAGCAATTGGCTGGAATCCACGGTGGATCCCACGATTCCGTGGGCTCCGCGGTGCATTGTCAGCTTCCAGATTCTGCGTGACGGCAGCGTCGCAAATGTTCAGATCATGCAATCCAGCGGAAATCAATCCGTGGACACATCGGCAATCCGCGCGGTGCAAAGCTCGAATCCTCTGGACCATTTGCCGCCGGGGTACACGGGGTCTTACGTTAACGTCGAATTCTGGTTCGATTTTCGTCGACAGTGAGGCGAGCTGCACATTAATGGACGGAAGCTGATGTATAACTTGGGCCGACCATTCGAGGGGACTTTAAGAATGAAACGGTTTATTGGAATCCTGGCATCATTTATATTTTTGAGTTTCCTGGCCGCCGCGCCGCGCGCCGCTGCGCAGGGCGTCATTCAGACGGGCACGGGGCTCGGCGTGCAAAAAGTGAAGCTCGCCGTGCCCACGTTCGCTTCGCGCAATCCGCAAGCGGCCCCGCTCCAGAGCGTTTTCCATCAAGTGTTGATGGACGACCTGAGCTATTCGGGAATCATCGACATGGTCAGCCCAAGTTTCTATCCGGTAGTTGCTCCGAGCGTCCCTGGCGAGCTGAACGCCGAGCAGTGGAGTCAGGCGCCCGCCAATGCGTGGATGGTCGCGTTCGGTAATCTGACTGTGAACGGCAGTTCCGTTTCGCTGGCCGGTTACCTTTACGATGTAAGGCAAACACCGGCGCTCTCGATACTGGAAAAAATCTATAATGGTGACGCCACGGAAGCCGGCGCGCGGCAACTCGCTCATGAATTCGCGGACGATATCATTTCCCGATTGAGCGGAGGCATACCCGGCATCGCGGAGACCAAGATCGCGTTCGTGAGCAATCGCACGGGACACAAGGAAATTTGGGAAATGGACTACGACGGCGCGAATCAGAAGCAACTGACACACCTGGGATCGACGGCGTTGACTCCGCGATGGTCGCCCGACGACTCGCGCATCGCATTCACTTGTTTCGAGTCCTATCGTCACGTGGTCTCCGCGCAAATCTGCATGTATTCCACACTGACGAACCGCTTGCTGGCCTTCCCGCGTTTTTCGGGAACAAATTCTTCGCCCGCATTTTCGCCGGACGGCAACGAAGTGGCGTTCATGTCCAGCCATGGGGGGTATCCGCAAATTTACGTCGCGGACCCGACCGGCGGCCATTTGAAGCGCTTGACATATTCACTGGGCGTCAGCACTTCTCCCACGTGGAATCCCAAGACGGGCAATCAGATCATCTTTGTGAGCGACCGCGGCGGACTGCCGGACCTTTTTGAAATGAATGCGGACGGCTCAAACGTGCAGAAGCTGCCGCTTTCCGCGGCGACTGGCGTGGCTGCCCAAGACTTGCCCGCCACCGGATATGTGATCGATCCGGCGTGGTCGCCCAATGGCGAACTGATTGCCTTTAGTTGGCGCCGGCCCGCTGGGAATTATGATATCTACATCATGGATTTGGCGAGCCATCAGCTCGCCGAATTGACCCGGGATACAGGTCAAAATGAACGGCCCAGTTGGGCGCCTGACGGCAGGCATATCGTATTCGAATCCACGCGCACCGGTTCGCTGCAGATTTGGAGCATACTGGCGGACGGAAGCGAGGCGCGTCAGTTGACCTCGACGGGGCGGAATGAATCTCCAAACTGGTCGCCCAAGTAATTTTTATTTTTTGCAGTTGCCCTTGGTGCGGTTGCCTTAATCAGTTGCTGTTTACATAAAATCTAAGCCCTGTTCTGTTCCACTCGCGCAGCCCAGGGCGCGCAGAGGAGGATTTTCGATGCAAAGCAGTACCGTTCGCAGGTTTCTCGTTCTGTTCAGTGCATTTTCATTTCTGGTGTTCGCCGGTGCTTGCAAGAAGAAGGTTGCACCGCCGCCACCACCGCCTCCAACTCAAACGCCTGCTCCGGCACAACCTACGGTGACGATCAGCGCCACATCCACATCGCTTCAGCCGGGCCAAAGCACCACGCTGAATTGGACTTCGACCAACGCTACCGATCTCGACCTCGAACCGGGAGTCGGCAAGGTGGCGGCGGAAGGGTCCACCAACGTCAGCCCGACCGATACGACGACGTACACGATCACTGCGACGGGACCTGGCGGAACGGCAACGGCCAACGTGGCCATCACGGTTGCGGCGGCCCCTGTAGCGACGCCGCCACCGGTAGCGCCGGACATTAATGCGCTGTTCACCCAGAACGTACAGGATGCCTATTTCGACTACGATAAGGCTGACGTCACCTCCGCCGATCGCGATGCCCTGCAGAAGGACGCGGAATTCTTGCGCTCCTATCCGCAAGTCAGCGTAACCATCGAAGGCCATTGCGACGAGCGCGGTTCGGAAGAATACAACCTGGGCCTCGGGCAGCGGCGCGCCGATGCGACGAAGCAGTATTTGGTCTCGCTCGGCATCTCTGCTGACCGCATCAAAACGATGAGCTGGGGCAAAGAGCACCCGTTCTGCACGGAGCATGACGAGGATTGCTGGCACCAGAATCGCCGGGGCCACTTTGTGATGGCTCAGCAGCAGTAGGAAGGCAGACACCATAGCCGGGGCGCTGCGAGGCAAAATGTTTCGCAGCGCCGCGGCGTATCCAAAGGAGGTTAGTATCATGCGCACAAAAACCATCGTGCTGGCACTCGCCGTTCTCGTTTTGGGCGCCATGGGAGGGGCATTGCTGGCTCCGCCGCCGGCTGACGCCGTTTCCCGCGAAATAATCCAGATTCAGCAATCCATCGCGCAGATTTTGCAGAATCAACAGGACCTGCGCACCGACATTGACACGCGCTTCGCGTCTATGCAGGTGTTGGTGCAGCAGTCACTGACCGCGGGGAATCAGTTGAGCCAGACCATGGGCTCGCTCCAGAAAACTGTGCAGGACGCCCAGGCGAATAGCGGTGCAAGCACTTCCTCGACGACGCAGCAAATTCAGGGCATCTCCGACAACATGCAGGATATGCAGGCGCGCGTGGGAAAACTGGCGCAGCAGATGGCCGACATTCAGTCGACCTTGCAGCAGATCAACGCGAAAGTGTCCGGCGGCGCTCCACCGGCTCAGCAGCCGTATGGCGCACCATCGGGAAGCAATCCCAATTCTGGTCCCGACAGCTCCATGAACCAGCAGCCCGTATCCAGTTCCCCGGCTCCCATGCAAGGAATTTCCGGCGATACGCTTTACGCCAATGCCGTGCGGGATTTGAACAGCGGGCACTACGATCTGTCTCGCCAGGAGTTCAATGACTATCTGAAAAATTTCCCGGACGGCGCATTCGCCTCGAACTCGCAGTTTTATCTGGGCGAAATCTCCTACGCGCAGGGCCAGTACAGCGGGGCCATCGAAGCGTACGACAAGCTGATAGTGAATTATCCCAAGAGTTCCAAGGTGGCCCCGGCGATGCTCGAAAAAGGTCGCGCTCTGGCGCAGACGAACAAGAAAGTCAGCGCCACGCGGGAATTTCGCGAGCTGATCCGGCGCTATCCCGGCTCCGACGAGGCCAAAAAGGCGGCCACGGAACTGCGCGGCCTGTCTCCTTCACGCTAAGCCGCTTTTTTTGCGCATGCGCACGAACGGCGTCCGTTCGGCCGCCGGTTCAGGTATACTTTCAAGCTTGATGGGACTCTAGTGTGCGGAGGCGCGCATGTCAGTTAATAAAGTGATTCTGGTCGGGAGGCTGGGCCGCGACCCGGAGACGCGATTCACCGGCGCCGGGCAGGCGGTTGCGAATTTTTCCGTCGCTACAGACGAAACCTACAAGGACCGCAGCGGAGAACGGCAGAAGCGCACCGAGTGGCACAAGATCGTCGTGTGGGGCAAGCAGGCGGAGATTGCGCAGCAATATCTCAAAAAGGGCTCGCTGGTTTTTATCGAAGGGCGCATTCAATCGCGCGAGTGGCAGGATAAAGAGGGCCAGAAACGCACGAGCTTTGAGATTGTCGCGACGAACTTCCGCATGTTAGGAGGCCGCAGCGAAAGCGCGGCCGCAGGGGCAGGCGCCGGGGGCGGCAGCGTGTCACACGCAGCTGAACCGGACGCGATGCCCGTTGAAGACACGGGCGCGCACGAGCCAAACATCTCTGACGAAGATATTCCCTTCTAGCAAGCGGCGGTTTCGATTACGAAGCCGCCTCGGTTTGCGGCGCGTCGTCAACGGACTCATCATCTTCATCGTCCGGGGATTTCAGAGTGGGCAAAACATTGCGGGCAACCAGCCGTTTCTGAATGTAGGTATCCTTGCGCATTTTTCCGTCGCGAAATTCCAGAGCCCGTTGCGAGTAATTGGCGATGTCGGGCTCGTGCGTGACGAGCACGACAGTCAGCCCTTCGTCCTCATTCAGCCGTTGCAAAATATCCATGATTTCAACGCTGGTGCGGCTGTCGAGGTTGCCGGTGGGTTCGTCCGCAAGCAAAATTGCAGGCTTATTCACCAGCGCCCGCGCAATCGCGACTCTCTGCTGCTGACCGCCGGAAAGCTGTGAAGGATGATGCAGAGCGCGATCCGCAAGGCCAACTCGCTCGAGCGATTCCTTGGCACGCTTGGCTCGCTCCGCCGGCGGGATCCCCGCATACAGAGTTGGCAGTTCCACATTTTCGAGGGCCGTAGTTCGCGAGAGCAAATTGAACTGCTGAAACACGAATCCGATTTTCTTGTTCCGGATGTGCGCCAGTTCCACCTTGCTTAATCCCGACACATCGATTCCGTCGAGGAGATACCTTCCCTTCGACGGACGGTCGAGGCAGCCGAGAATGTTCATCAGCGTCGATTTGCCCGAGCCAGACGCGCCCATGATGGCGACGAATTCGCCGCGGCGGATTTCAAGGGTCACGCCGCGCAGCGCGTGAACCTGGATTTCTCCCAGATCGTAAGTCTTGTGGACATTCTCGAGCGCAATCACCGCGTCAGAAGCGACGGGTCGCGTGATTTCAGATTCTTCGGGAATAGCTGCTCCGGTGGCCATGGTTAAGATTCAGATCGCAGGCGCGATCTTTCAGTGTCCTTCCTGCTTTTGCGGTTGTTGATCTAGATGTTTCAGGAAAGCTTCGAACTTCGTCCGTTGGTCTGGCGTCAAGAACGCACGAATGCGGTTGCGGCCCTGCTGACGCACCTGATCGTACTTGGGATCCCACTCAGCATGCCGCTGAGTATCTAGGGCCGCATACTTCGGATGCCATTCGGCATGTTCCTGAGCATTCAATGCGTGCCACTTGATGCGATCGTCGCTGAGGACAGCGTCAACCTGCTTTGCTTGCTCCGGCGATAGCTGTAACTGGTCTTTCAATTGCTGCACGATGCTCGGACGCCGCTGGCTGGCGCGCACATGAGCATCCCAAAGATGCGTGCCCACGCTGCCGAGAGCGATGCCCAGGGCAAACACCAGTACGACCAATCCGACAGCCTTTCGCGAAATGCTAGTAACGCTCATGGTGTTTTTCTGCAATAGCCATCAATACTTCGTCGCCGGTGGACGGAGGCGCGGAAATGGGCACCGCAAAAGCATCCCTTTGCGGCACCAACACGCCAGACGATTCCGACGCTGGAGCGGGGGAATTGGCGCTCCTCAGCCCATATGTAAACAACAGCGCGAGCGCCAATGCCGCCGAGAAAGCCAAGCGCCATGACCACGCCTCAATGGGCCGCCAGAAGCTTCTCTGTTCGCGAACCCACCGCTCAGCCACACGGATCTGGGCCATTATGCGCTGTGTGAATGCCGGTCCTGGCTCCGCAGCCCCCTCAAAAACAGCCACCAAGCGCCCCGCCAGTCGAGCGTCTTCGAGCGCTTCGCGGCATTCGTGACAGCTCTCAAGGTGAGCGCCCAGTCGTTCCGCGTCGCGGCGAGGCAATTCACCGCTCGCGTAATCTTCGAGCGCCGCTTCAAATTTTTCACAACCTGCCATTCCATGTTCGGACATGTTTAGATCCCTCCGAACCTCCCACTTCGATGCTTCTCTAACTATGCGCGCCCACACGCCGCCGGTACGTCTTGGCCAGCTTCCTGCGAGCGCGAAACAGCCGCACTTTTACCGTGTTCACGTTCAAATTCAACATGGTGCCGATCTCTTCCACCGCAAAACCCTGCGCTTCCTTGAGCACCAGCATCATGCGGTCTTCCTCGGAAAGCTCAGCCAGCAATCGCTCCACAATCTCCCGCAGCTCTGCGCGTTCACTCGGATTGCCGCCGTGGCCGTCCGTGCTGACAAATTGCTCCACGTGCCGCGCCTGCTCTTCGCTTAAATCCGCCTCGTAACTAAGGGGCCGCACTTTCTTCTTCCGCAAATAATCCCAGCACTCATTTACGGCGATCTTGTAAAGCCAGGTCGAGAAGGCCGAGCGCATGTCGAAGCGCCGGATCGAGACGTATGCCTTTAAGAACACCTGCTGCGCGACGTCCTCGATATCCTCACGCCGCCGCAAAATCCCGCCCACAACGGCCATAATCCGCTGCTGGTGCCTGCGAACAAGCTCCTCGAAGGCGAGTGTCTCGCCCTTTTGCGCCTGCTGCACCAGTTCGCGGTCGTCCGGCTTGCTCGCCCGCGACCGGGCAGTCATCGTAACGGCGGTTGCGCTTGCTGCCACGTATTTTGGGACGTTGTCCATTCGCTTCCGGTTACATTTACCTCTGCCCAGTTCCTTTCAGTTACCTCTTGCAGTAGCCAGTCATTCATGTGACAATCCACCGCATGATAATCGGAGATCGCTTAAGGCTGTTACGCGAAACCAAGAAATTATCCCAGGGCGACATTGAAAAGCGCACGGGTCTCCTTCGCTGCTACATCTCGCGCGTCGAGAATGGCCACACCGTTCCGGCCATCGAAACACTCGAGAAACTCGCAAGAGCGATGGAAATCCCGCTCTACCAGCTATTCTACGACGGCGAAGAGCCGCCCGAGATGCCAAATCTACCCAAGCGAAAGTCCTCGGACGATATCGCATGGGGCAGCGCTGGAAAAGAAGCGCGATTCCTCGGCCGTTTCCGCCGGGTGTTAGGACGCGTCGACGAAGCCGACCGCCGCCTTTTGCTCTACATGGCCCAGAAGATGGCCCACCGTTAGAGAGACTGGACTGGGCTGAGATCCGCTCCGTTCGGCGAGGTTCATTCCCACTCGATGGTGCTGGGTGGTTTTGAGCTTACGTCATACACTACTCGTGTAACTCCGCGAACCTCGTTTACGACCCGCACCGAAATCCTTTCCAGGATTTCCCACGGCAGCCGCACCCAGTCCGCTGTCATGGCATCCTCTGACGCCACCACGCGCACCGCAATCGTGTAACCGTACGTGCGGAAATCTCCCATCACGCCGACGCTGCGCACTGGAAGTAGAACAGCAAACGCCTGCCAAACTTTATCGTAGTAGCCGCCTCGGCTAATTTCTTCGACCACGATGGCGTCTGCGCCTCGCAAAATCTCGAGCTTTTCCGAATCAATCTCGCCAAGCAGGCGCACCGCCAATCCAGGCCCCGGAAAAGGATGCTTCGACAGTATCTCTTCGGGAAGGCCCAGTTCCCTGCCAATCATGCGCACTTCGTCCTTGAAGAGATCGCGCAATGGCTCGATTAATTCGAAGGGTAAATCCTTCGGCAAACCGCCTACATTGTGATGCGTTTTGATTGTCGCTGACGGGCCTTTTACGGATACCGATTCGATGACATCGGGATACAGCGTGCCCTGCACCAGAAAGGGCATTACCGCGCCGCCGCTCTCGGCAGCCAACCGCCGCGCCTCTTCTGCAAACACGGCGATGAATTCGCCTCCGATCCTTTTGCGCTTCTCCTCGGGCTCCGATACGGCTTTCAGGCGCGCCAGGAATCGTTCTGACGCATTGACACCCGTGACGTTGAGGCCAAGCCTGTCGCGCAACAGCTCGAGCGTTTCCGCGAATTCGTTTTTCCGCAGCAAACCGGTGTCGACGAAAACGTTTATCAGCCGGTCGCCAATCGCGCGATGCACCAGCACCGCGGCGACGGCGGAATCAACACCTCCGCTGAGTGCGCACAACGCATGTGCATTCCCGACGCGTTTGCGAATGTTCTCGACCGTTTCAGCAATAAACGAAGCGCGGTCCCAATTCTTTTTCCCGCCGCATACCGCAAACACGAAATTCCGCAAAATATCCGCACCCCGCTCGGTATGCCGCACTTCAGGGTGAAATTCGACGCCGTAAAGATGCCGCGAGCGATCTTCGATGGCGGCGACGGCGTTGTCGGTGCGTCCTGTGGTTTCGAATCCGGCGGGCAAGCCGATCACATGATCGCCGTGGCTGTTCCACACTTTCAAATGTTCAGGAAGCCCGCGAAAGAGCGCAGAATCTTTTTCGCGGTCGAGCGTCGCCGGTCCATATTCCCGGCGCTCGGCCTTCACCACGTTGCCGCCGAGCGTCCGGGCCATCCATTGCATGCCATAACAGATTCCGAGCACGGGAACGCCGAGCCGTAGGATTTCCGCGTCGCACGCCGGCGCGTCCGGGTCGTACACCGAACTTGGGCCGCCCGACAAAACGATGCCGCTCGGTTCGAGCCTCTTGATTTCGTCGATCGAAGCGTTGCAGGGCAAAATAGCGGAGAAGATTTCTTGCTCGCGGATTCGCCGCGCAATCAATTGCGTGTACTGGCCGCCAAAATCCAGCACCACAATTCCGGCGCGCGTACTCAAGCCGATGCCTTCGCTTTTCGCCGACAATGGTTCCTGCTCCGGAACTGCCGCGGAATTCGCCATTGATGCTCCTTCATTCGCGGAATGGCCCGCGGGATTCGCGTCACTGCACAACGATATTCACGAGCTTCCGCGGAACCACAATTGTCTTTATGATTTTCTTGCCAACCAGCAACTGCGCGACTCGCGGATCGTGTATGGCGCGTTCGACGAGTTCCTCTTCGCTGATGCTGTCGTCGACCTGTAGCTTGCCGCGCACCCGCCCGTTAATCTGGATTATCACCTCAAACTGCTCTTCTTTGGCAAGATCTTCTCGGAACTTTGGCCATTCCACTCGCGCCAGGCCGCCCGAATGTCCCAGCATTTCCCACAACTCTTCGCTGATGTGCGGAGCCATGGGCGCTAGCATCAGCACCAGCAGCTCGATAACCTTTTTTGCGACAGCGGGATTCGCGCCTTCGTCGAGCGGCTCCTGCGCCTGCATTTCGTTCACCAGCTCCATGATCAGCGCAATCGAAGAATTGAAATGCCAGCGCGCCTCGAAATCATTCGTCACGCGCCTGAGCGTTTGATGCGCCTTGCGCAGCAGCGCTTTCTCTTTCGGCGTGGCGTGCGCAAGATCGATCGATGCGCTCCCGTTCGCTTCGACACCGCGCAATTTCTCCGCGTAGCGATGCACGAGCCGGTAGACTTTGCTTAGGAACCGCGCGCAGCCCTCGATTCCGTCTTCATTCCATTCGAGGTCTTTTGCGGGCGGAGCCGCGAACAGCGTGTACATTCGCGCCGTGTCGCAGCCGTACCGCTGCGCCATCTCGTCGGCGCCCACCACGTTGCCGTGCGACTTCGACATCGCTCTGCCGCCCTTTTGCACCATGCCTTGCGAAAAGAGCCGCATCACGGGCTCGCGAATTCCCGTCAGCCCGAGATCGCTCATCACTCTGGCGAAAAAACGCGAATAAATCAGGTGCAGAATGGCGTGTTCGATTCCGCCAATGTACTGATCGATGGGAAACCAGTAGCGCGCTTCTTCGCGGCCATACGGCGCTTTGTTGTTATGCGCGTCCGTGTAGCGGTAGAAGTACCACGACGAATCGACGAACGTGTCCATCGTGTCGGTTTCGCGCCGCGCCGCCCCTCCGCACTTGGGACACTTCGTGTTTACAAACTCCGGCACGCCCGCGAGCGGCGACTGGCCCTGGCCAGTCAGGGCCACATTTTCCGGCAGCTTCACGGGAAGCTGATCGTCGGGGACCGCGACGATTCCGCATTTCTCGCAATAAACCACGGGGATGGGCGTGCCCCAATAACGCTGCCGCGAGATGCCCCAGTCTTTCAATCGATACGTGGTCTCGCCCTGGCCGAGCCCTTTCGCTTCGGCATCCGCCGTCATTTTCTCGATGGCTTTCGCGGAAGCCATGCCGCTGTAAGGGCCCGAATCGACCGAGCGCCCGTACTCGGTATACGCCTCGCGCAACTGGCCTGCCTTGAGCGAAGGTCCTTCGAGCGGCTGCACCACAATTTTCACCGGCAAATGATATTTTTGCGCAAACTCGAAATCGCGCTGGTCGTGCCCGGGCACGCACATCACCGCGCCGGTTCCGTATTCGGCGAGCACGAAATTCGCCACCCAGATGGGCAGCAACTCGCCGGAGAAAGGATCCACGGCGAAACGGCCCGTGAAAACTCCTTCCTTCTCCGCCTTGGCCAGATCCGCCGCGCGCATGATTTTCTGGCGCAGACGATTCCACTCGGCTTCGATGGTCGCGTGCCCGGGCACGCCTGCGAATAAGTTCGGCAAGAGAGGATGTCCCGGCGAAAGCAGCGCGGCGCTGGCACCATAGATCGTGTCGATCCGCGTGGTGAAAACTTCAATCGACGCGCCCTCCATCTTCGCCACGGGGAACTTCACGCGCGCGCCGTGGGATTTGCCGATCCAGTTTTGCTGCATCAGCAAAACGCGCTCGGGCCAGCCGGCGCGAAGCTCGGCCATGCCGTCGAGCAATTCGTCGGAATATTTGGTGATGCGCAAAAACCATTGCTCGATTTCCTTTACTTCCACGGGCGTCGTTTCGTGCCGCCAGCAGCAGCCGTCCACCACCTGCTCATTTGCCAGCACGGTCTGGCACTGCGGGCACCAGTTCACTTTGCTACGTTTGCGATAGGCCAGGTCGCGTTCGAGCATGCGGAGGAAAAACCACTGGTTCCAGCGATAGTATTCGGCTTCACATGTGGAAATTTCGCGGCGCCAGTCGTAGCTGAAACCGAATCGCTTGCACACCGCCTTCATCTGCACGATGTTCGAACGCGTCCATTCGCCGGGGGGAATGCCATTTTTGATGGCGGCGTTTTCGGCGGGCAATCCAAAGGAATCCCAGCCAATCGGATGCAGCACGTTGAATCCGCGCATTCGTTTGTAACGAGCCACCGCGTCGCCGATCGTGTAGTTGCGCATGTGGCCCATGTGCAGCGTGCCCGACGGATACGGCAGCATTTCGAGGACGTAATATTTCGGACGCTTCGCATCGCGGTCCGCGTGGAACGCGCCCTGCTCTTCCCAGATTTTCTGCCATTTCGCTTCAATGGCTTGCGGTTCGTACTCGCTCAATGCTCAATCACCTCTTGCGTCGTTTCGTTTTCACGCGTCGCGCGCTTGCCGTGCCGCCGCCGCGTTTTTTCGCTGCTTTGCGCTTCGACCGTCGTGCGGGAAAGCCATCCGCCACATTGCCCGCGCGCTTCGGCGTTATGCCCACCAAGCGCCAAAGCAACTGCACGTTTCGCTTGTCATCGCCGGGACGGTCAACAGGCGTTTCCAGAATGAACGCGCGTCCCGCCAGCAGTGGATGATTCAGAATCCTTCGAAAAGCCTCGACTCCGATTTTCCCTTTGCCGATGTGTTCGTGGCGGTCAACGCGCGAGCCCATTGCCGCCTTCGAGTCATTCACATGCACCACAAACACGCGCTCGAGTCCCACCGTTTGCGCGATTTCCGCAAGCGCGCCGTCCAGCCCCGCGGGACGGCACAAATCATGTCCCACGGCAAACAGGTGAGCCGTGTCTACGCACACGCCAAGTGGAATCTCGGGACACAGGTCAAGAATGCTTTGCAGCTCCGCAAATCGCGAGCCGACCGATGTTCCCTGCCCCGCTGTATTTTCGAGCAGGATGCGCATGCCGTCGAAATTCACGCCGCGCGCGGCTTGCTTCAATCCATCCGCTATGGCCGCAACAGCGGAACTCATGTGCGCGCCCTTTCCGCATCCCGGATGAGCGACCAGAAAATCGGCGCCAAGGGCCGCCGCGCGCACCACTTCATCATGAAATGCCTGAATGGACCGGACGCGCAGAACACGCTCCGGCGAAGCAAGATTGATCAGATAGTTGCCGTGAACTACCAAAGGGCCCAAGCCCAGCTCAATGCGGCGGTCGCGGAAACGCTGCGCGCCCGCACCAGCGACATTTGAACCGCTTGGCCCGCGGCTCCACATTCGCGGGCTCGCCGAAAATATTTGCAGCGCGTTGGCACCGAGGTTATGCGCGATTTCGAGCGAGGATGTAATATCGCCCGCGATCGATGTGTGAATTCCGATACGGATGCTGCCGTCCATCCAGGCGGGCAGCAGCGGTTTCGTTACAGGTTCCGGACGGTATTCATCACTGGGGACGTACGCCTGAGTTGAACTGTGCTGAGGCTCTTCCATTCCCTCGGAACGCTTGTCAATTTCGTGTGAACGTGCATTTTACAGGATTCGCGCCACTTCCGCAAACGATAACCACCGCGCACACCGCGCGTACGATAATCAACGATAATCAACGATAGGGATTGACCGCTAACGCGCAGTATCTTATACTTTGGCCCTGAAAATGAACGCTCTGACGGCAACGCGCTATTCTTATTTTAGCTTTACTTACCGCTATCCTTACCGGGTAGCGGCCACGGTGGAGCGCATGCGCGCGGGAGTTGACTGGATGTAACAGCAGAGCGCAGACAAAGTTCACCGAAATTGGCCGCAAACCTCGACCAGGGTTTGCGGCTTTTTTTTTGCGCACTAGACGGCTGGCGGAAACGGCGGCCGCGGACACTAAAAAAGGGAGAACGCAAATGACGCTGAATGACCATCGAAGAAGGATCGATGATTTAGACCGCGAGCTGGTTCGCCTGTTGAACCGCCGCGCGCAAATGTCGATCCAGCTCGGCCAGATAAAAAAAGAAAACGGGCTTCCCATGCGCGATGAGGCTCGCGAGGAGGACATTTTCCGGCACGCGCAGCGCTACAATCCCGGCCCGCTCGACGCGCAGGCGATTGTCGCCATCTTTCAGTGCATCCTCGAAGAATCCCGGCGTATCACTTCGGAATTGCTGCTCGAACCCGCCGGCAACGCGACTGATTCACCACGAGGCGCACGATGACGTCCCCTACCGCGGGGCACGCGGAAAGTAACGCGCTTGGGATCAAGAAAATTCAAAGTGACCCACCGCCTAGCGCGGCGCGGATTGCGGCGCTGCCGCGCGATGCAGTACACTCATTGTTTCGATGAAAAGGTTTCGATGAAAAGCGATTCGGCGCGCTGTGCGTGCAAACGTGGCGCGCGGGGCGCGCAGGTCAGGCCATTTTTGCGATTTTCGGGAGACCGTTTGAATGCTCGTTGTGATGCAATCCCACGCCACTGAGGAACAAGTCCGCGCCGTCTGCGACCGCATTGAATCGCTCGGCCTGCGCGCTCATTCAATACCTGGGTCGAACCGCACCGCCATCGGCATCACCGGAAACTCCGGAGCCATCGATATTGGCTCGCTTGAGGCCATGGCCGGAGTGGTGGAATGCATTCCCGTCAGCAAGCCCTATAAACTGGTGAGCCGCGACGCCAAGGAAGAAAACACCGTTGTGCGCATCCCCACGCCCGCCGGAGAAGTATGCGTGGGCGGCGCGGCCCTGGCCATCATCGCCGGACCCTGCGCGATTGAGACGCGCGAGCAGGCCATGGCCGTCGCGCAATGCGTCAAAGCGGCTGGCGCGCACCTTTTTCGCGGCGGCGCCTACAAGCCGCGGACTTCGCCCTACAGCTTCCAGGGTTTGGGCGAGCCGGGCCTGAAAATTCTCGCGGAAGTCCGAGAGCGATTCGGCCTGGGCATCGTCACGGAGGCCATCGACAACGAAAGCCTCGATCTTGTTGAGAAATATGCCGACGTGATTCAGATTGGCGCGCGCAACATGCAGAATTTCTCGCTCCTGAAACGCGCCGGCAAATCCTCGAAGCCAGTGCTGCTAAAGCGCGGCATGTCCGCGACGCTTGACGAATTTTTGATGGCCGCCGAATACATCCTTTCCGAGGGCAATTACCAGCTCATGTTGTGCGAACGCGGCGTGCGCACTTTCTCCGAGCACACGCGCAATACTCTTGACCTCAGCATCATTCCAGCGGTGCAATCGCGCAGCCATTTGCCAATTCTCGTGGATCCGAGCCACGGAACCGGCCGCCGAAATAAAGTTCTTCCGCTTTCGCGCGCCGCAATTGCCGTGGGCGCTGACGGCTTAATCGTCGAGGTGCATCACGATCCAGACCATGCGCTTTCCGACGGCGCCCAGTCCATCATTCCCGAGGAACTCGAGCAACTGATGAAAGAAGTTCGCCAAATCGGTTCCGTGGTTCATCGCACGCTGAATTAGCCCGCCCGTGGCCCGCCTGTCACCTCCTCGCGAGGCACTCTCGCCGCGTCGCCGCGGATTCAAATGGAACGTACGCCTTATTTTTGTTCTGTTGGTTTTGGCGGGTATTTCGATCGGGGAAATTGTCCGCGAACATCGGCCGTCGTTCCTCCGCCCGGGCGCGCACTTGTACGCATACGTAGCCAACACGGCGGACGGCACGCTGACGGCCATCGACTTAGTCAGCCTCACAGCGGTCGCCACTATTCCAGTGGGCCCCTCCCCCAGCGGAATCCGCGCGCACCCGAAACGCGGCGAAATCTGGGGCGTAAGCACAACGGGCGGATACGCGTGGGTGCTCGACGCGCGTTCCGGCCAAATTGTCGCGCGCATCCCTGTGGGAGCAAGTCCTTATGCCATTGATTTCTCGCCCGACGCGAAACGGGCTTACGTGGCCGCATCCGGTTCGGACACGGTGGTGGCCATCGATTGCGCTTCGCGTAAAATTGTCGCGCGCGGCCGTGCGGGACACCGGCCATGGATCGCACGAGTCACGCCCGACGGCAAAACTGTCGTTGTCACCAATCGCAGCGATTCCACCGTCTCTCTGCTTGATTCCGCGACGTTAGCGTCCGTTGCGACTTTGCCCGTGGCGCCGCAGCCCGAGCAAATCGCTTTCCTTCCCGACGGCTCGAAGGCGTTCATTTCCTCGGGCAGCTCGGACCAAATCTCCGTCGTAAATCTCCGTAAACGGTCGCTCGTCACCAATCTCCATCTCGGAGGAACTGCCGGTAGTTTTGTGATGAAGAGCGATGGCGGCGAGCTTTACGTCCCTTCGCCGGACGCGCACGGTTTGATCATCGTCGACACGTGGACCAATGAAGTCTCCGATTACGTTCTTCTCGGCTCCGCGCCAACGCGCGCCGTCCTTTCGCCGGACGACCAATTTCTTTACGTCGCGGACTCCGCCGCGTCCGAAATTGTCCCGATACAAATTAATTTCCGGCAGGTGCTGAATCTTGACGTCATCAAAACGGGGCAGCAACCGAGGACTCTGGAATTCACGCCGGTCGGCGGTATGTTGCTCGTGGTCGACACGGCTTCGGACGATCTCGCCGTCATACGCACAATTGGCTGTTCGCAACCCGGAAGCACAGCGGGATGCCTGATCGCCATGGTCCCCGTGGGACGCAGCCCTCGCGATCTCGCCATCAAACAATTTTAATATTTCGATTTGCCCTGCGATTTAGCGCGAAAGATCTAACTGCGGTGTGTTCGGCGCATGCGCGGCACGTGACAAACACGAGGACCCTATTGCACCGTAATCGGCAGGTTCCGCGTGCGTGTGGTTCCTCCCATCGTCGCCGTAGCCTGCACCGTGTACGTTCCCGCAGGTGTTCCGCTTGGCGGAGGCGTGCTGCTGCCGCCTCCTCGGCAAGATGACAGCAGCAGAAGGCTCAGCGCCACAATTGGTCGCAACACACGCGATTTTCTATCACGCGGACGCCCGAAAGACAAAGTCACGAGCGCCAGCAGACAGGCAATCGCCATCGGCAATGTCGGAAACCGTCGATGTGAACCGGGCTGCGCCATCGGCGTCATCAAACTGCGCGCCATCGTCGTCACATTCACGGTGAAAGGCACGGCCGCCGTTCCGACGCGCTGCAACCGCCCGCGGACGGCGCCATTCGCGCATCCCAACGTGACCGTCCCTGTGAACCCGTTTACAGCGCTCAACTGCAGCGCTATCGAGGCTGTTTGCCCCGCCGTCACGGTTGCGGAAGTTTTTCTGCCCCTCGGCGGCGCCATCTGGAAATCAGTCGCTGTGCCCGTGAACGTCGCAGCGGGATTCGTGCTCGCGTTGCCATTGAGAGTCAGGCCCGCCGTGCGTACCCGACCGCGAGCGGAAGAAAATGCACATCAAGCGTGCAATCCGCTCCCACAGCCGGCTCAAACGTCCACGGCAAACTCGCGACATCCGCTGGGAGTTGTTGCCTTGCGCGACCATAAAGAACTCCTCGACCAACACGTCCGCGATTCGCAGCGACGCTCTGCCGACGTGCTCCTGAACCGCCGAATAGCGCTACCGCCCACGCGCACGCACACAAATTCCCCGCCGGCCGCAGGATTCCGCCAAGCCTATGCAGGCCAGCCAGATCCGGCCGAGGAAGGGGCGGAAGCTTCACTGTCGCAAGGAGTTCTATTACCGAACCTATAATTCAACTGAGAGGTACAGGCGCACTATTGCCTCGACGATTTGGTTCTGTCCACTATTTAATTAAGTATAGAATTATGCGTACAGGCCAAACATGGAACGAGGCCGCACTATTCTGGCGGCCAACCGTAGGAGTCTTCGCCCAGCGGAACTTCGATAAGTCCTTCGGGAGGCAGCGAATCAATGGGCAGTCCTCCTCGCCACAGCGAAACGCTGAACCGCAGCGCACTTTGCCCCGCCAGCATAAATAATTCTTTCGCGATGCCCACCTCAATCACCTTCTCAACGCTTGCTTTTATCTTCGCTGTGTCTCCTGCCCATGGACTTCCGCGCCGCTCGGCAACAACGGCCGTCACTTTACCGCCGCGGATGCTTACCGAAAGCTTTATTTCCGACTGATCCTCAAAACCGAATCGAAACTCACAATCGCCCAAGTGTTGGAATGGCTCGCGCAACGGATCCACGCGAAGATAGAACCGGTCGGCGCTGAATCCGTAAAAAATCTCGCCGATGAAATGTACCTGCCCGTGCATCGTCCCGTCTCGGCGTTCCGGTGCGTAATATCCCGCCCCCAGCCATTCAAAGTACGATGTGACGCGCCCATCGACCTCCACGGCGAGCCAATCCGTTGGCGGCATGGGGCGTGCGCGCAACAGAACCCGCTTTACCGGGTGCCCCAGCGCCTCCGGCGCTTCCCTGCCGAGCGCCGAATAAACCTGCGATAGATGCTTGCGATATAATTCGTCGAATTCCTGATCGTTTGCCGAACTGTGTTCCGGGCCATACCACCAGCACCAGTCGCTTCCTTCGGCGGCGAGGATTGCTTCATATGCGTCGGCCAGATCTGACGCTCGTACCGCTTCTTGCATGCCGCCTTTGTGCGCCGCTTGAGCCTTGGCATACGTTTCGCGCGCGTCGCGCAGCAATTCCCACGCGCGAATGTCCTCCGCGTCTCCAATCCAGATGTTAAAGTTCGCATCGATCCACGACCCGGGGAAAATGCTCTCGAGCGTTCCGATCTCGCCAGCCTGCGCAATCGCTTCCGTGGCGGTCAAGGCGCGAATGTCCGGATCGTTTTCAATGCGCCTGTAGAGCTGCAACAAGAATTCCCGCCCGCTGCCCGGATAATACTCCCATGCGTTTTCGCCATCCAGAATCACGGCCACCGTCGCTGGTTTCCCGCCGCCCGTGCGCTCACCGATTAAACGCAGCCGCCTGTGAAAATCATCCGCTGCGGCCGAGGCGTCCATCCGGGAGTAAACGAAGCCAACGAGGTCAGACAAATAATGGTCGCGAAAAAATCCGTGGATTTCGCTGCCCTGAATTTTGAATTTCCACGGCGAATACAATTCATGTGCGTTTTCTGGAACGCCTGCGTCATCGCGCCAAAATCCGATGTTCCTTGTGCGCCCCAGAATTCCCTCGTCGGTCGCGAACCAGCGGAATCCTAGCTCAGCCGCGATGCCCAGCGCCTCATCCGAAACGGAACCTTCCGAAGGCCACACCCCCGCAGGCGCGCTCCCAAAAACGCGCTGGTGATAATTGCGAGCGCGCGAAAGTTGCTCGTGCGCGTCTTCGGCAAATCGGAACGGAGGCACAAGCGCTGGCGTGTACGGGTTCGCGACGCGCGCAATTTGCGAATCGCATAGAAGCGGCAATATGGGGTGGTAAAAAGGAGTGGTGGAGATTTCGATTTGCCCACGCTCTGCGGCTGCGCGGTACTCCGGCAACACGCGCGACAGCAACTCCGCCTGTTTCTCGCGCAGCGCTTCTTTGTCTCTCTCCGAATAGTTCACGCCCTGGCGTGCCAACGCGGATACAACCGCATCTCGCGCCAGATATTCTTCGTCCATCCAGGCCAACTGCGACAGCATTTGCAGATCGCGCCAATCCCGCAAACTGAATTGAGCTGCCGCCCGCTCGGCGCCCGATTTTTGTTCCCACTCAAATAGTTCAACGAATCGCGGCCAGCGGCTCATCAGATGCTCGCGATTCAGCTGAAACGCTCGATGCAAAATTTCCCGTTTATCTTCCGGGGTCAAGTCGATGGCGGGCTTGAACGCCGCGCGAAACCATGGGTCGTTGAAATCTCCGCTGGCATACTCTTCGATTTGCTGCGCCAGGGCAGGCACAACGTTGAACGTTGCGTGCACGCCCGGAAACTCCTCGAGCGTTCGCACCATGCCCCAGTAATCCTTCAGGGCATGCAGGCGCGTCCACGGCAGGATATATTCCTTCGTAGCGGGATCCCGGTATTGCGGCTGGTGCATGTGCCACAGAAGAACCAAATGCACACGGCTCATGCTCCACGACTCTCCAATGACTTAGCCCCCCTCGTGCTAGAATGACTGCGCGCTGCCATGCGCATCCTCGACCGATACGTCTGCCGCGAAGTCGTCTCCCATGCGTTGCTGGGCCTCGCCGTTTTTACCTTCGTTTTCTTCGTGCCCCAACTCGTGCAGTTGATGGCATTAATCGTCCAACACGCAGGTACGGCCTCCGAAACGGCGTTGCTTTTTCTTTCTTCACTCCCGCCCGTCCTCGTTTTCACTCTGCCTATGTCCATGCTAGTCGGAGTTCTCATCGGCCTTGGACGGCTTTCCGCGGACAGCGAAATCGTCGCCCTGAACGCCAGCGGCGTCAGCCTTCGCCGCCTGCTCGTCCCCATCGGCGCGATCGCCCTCACGGCCACGATTTTCGCGTTTGCAATCACTCTGTGGCTCGGCCCGCGCTCCTTGCGAACGCTGCGCTCCCTCGAAACTCACCTGCTCGCTTCGCAAGCTTCTTTCGCCGTGCAGCCTCGCGTATTCGACGAGCGGTTCCCCCGCGTTGTTCTTTACGTGCAGGACATGGGAGCTTCGGGCACGCGCTGGCGCGGTGTTTTCCTGGCGGACTCCACTGCCTCCGCCGCCTCGAAAGTCACTTTCGCAAAGGACGCCATTGTAGCCGCCGATCCCCAGCAGGACAAGCTCACTCTGCACTTCGACGATCTTTCCACTCATGAATTCAATCCCAAAGATCCCCAGCACTACAATCTTTCCACTTCCGCCGTCCAATCCATGGACCTCACGCTCGGAAATTCAGCTTCCGCTTCTCAAAACCCACGAAAACTTTCCGACAAGGAGCGCTCCGTCCGCGAGTTGCTCGCCATTCGCGGCCCCGGCTCGCTCGACGCGCGCATCGAATTGCAGCAGCGTTTCGCTTTTCCAACCGCCTGCCTGCTCTTTGCTCTCCTCGGCGTGCCCGTAGGAGTCCGCCCGCGCCGTGGCGGTCGCGCCGCTGGTTTCATACTTACCGTTCTATTGATCTGCCTCTACTATCTGTTGTTCGTCACGGGCGTCCATTTCGCCCAGCAGGGCTTGGTCACGCCCGCTCTCGGAGTCTGGACAGCCAATATCGCAACGCTGGTAGTGGGTCTGATCATGTTGCGGCGCATCGAGCAAATCCGTCCCGAGGCGCACTGGCTGGAACACGTCCGCAGCCTATTGTTCCGCAATATCGGCGGCAAAGTTCGCCCCGCGGCAGCCTCTAGCACTGCCGCTTCCGTGCCGAACGGACGCGCGCCGCTCCAGTTGGGCGGTGCGCGCCCCGAAAGTTACACTACGCGCGCCTTCCCGCTGATCTTTGACTTATATCTTCTGCGCACATTTTTTTATTGGCTGGTTCTGATGCTTGTGGGCTTCATGGTTCTGTTTGATGTGTTCACCCTTTTTGATCTGCTGGGCGACATTTCCCGCAATCACATTTCGGTTTTCATGGTGGCAGATTATTTCCTTCATCTTTTGCCCATGATGGTCTACCAGCTGCTTCCCCTCGCGGCGCTAGTGGCAACGCTTGTCACTTTCGGCATCCTGGCGAAGAACAACGAAGTCACCGCCTTCAAGGCTTGCGGTGTCAGTTTGTTCCGCCTTGCGCTGCCGCTGATCCTCGCCGGCATACTGCTTGCGGGCGCCATGTTTCTTCTCGACGACACTTTTCTTCCCTACGCCAACCAGCGCCAGGACGCCATCCACGACCAGATTAGAGGCCGCCCCGCGCAAACGTATGTCCAGCCCGCCCATCAGTGGATATTCGGGGAGCACGACAAGATTTATAACTATCAACTCTTCGACCCGGACCGCAATTTGTTCGGCGGGTTGAATGTTTTCGAGCTCGATCCGGCAACGTTTCAGGTGCGCCGCCGCGTCTACGCTACCCGCGCCTCGTGGGAACCCGCCCTCGACGCTTGGGTCCTCGAAGCGGGCTGGGTGCGCGACTTCAACGGCTCCGCCATTACGCGTTACGCGCCGTTTCGGGTCGCGTCTCTTCAGGAGCTTTCCGAGCCTCCCTCCTATTTCAAACGCGAAGTCTTTCAGTATTATCAGATGAACTGGCGGGAACTGCGAAACTACATTCACGGATTGCAGAAAGCCGGGTTTGACACCTCGCGACTCTCCGTCGAGTGGCACAAGAAATTTGCTTTCCCCCTGATGACCGCCATCATTCTCTTTCTCGCGATCCCGTTCGGTTTTCTGGTGGGCACTCGTGGCGCGATGGGAGGCTTGGCTGTTGCGGTGGGAATCGGAATCGTTTACTGGGCAACGGCGGCGCTTTTTGAAGCCATGGGAGCCGTCGGACAACTGCCGCCATTTGTCGCGGCCTGGGCGCCCGACGCCATCTTTGCCTTCGTGGGTCTCTACTTCTTCTTGAAGATGCGCACGTGATTGAAAACGCGCGCATGTCGTACCTAAAGTGTTTCTTTAGATTGCCTACATACCTTACTTACGCCATCAGTGACCGCACCTTTTGAATCACCAAGTCGATTCCCACTTCGTTGTGGCCTCCCTCCGGAATAATAATATCGGCGTACCGCTTGCTCGGCTCGACGAATTCCAAGTGCATGGGTCTCACCGTCTTCTGATATTGATCAATCACTGATTCAAGGGTTCGCCCGCGGTCGCGGATGTCCCGCACGAGCCGGCGGATGAATCTCAGATCCGCATCCGTATCCACAAAAACCCGGATGTCCATCAGATTTCGAAGCAGCTCGTTTTCAAAAATGAGTATGCCTTCCACCAGAATCGCCGGCTGGGATTCCAGCCTCACCGTTTCCGCGAGCCTTCGGTGCTGCGTGAAATCGTAAACGGGCCGCTCGATGGATTTGTTCTCTTTCAACTGTCTGACGTGCTCAATGAACAGGCCGGTATCGAGGGCGTTCGGATGATCGAAGTTGCGCGTCGAACGCTCTTCCCGCGGTAAGTGCGACAGATCCTTGTAATAATGATCCTGCTGAAGCACCAGCACGCCGCTGTCGGCAAGCGCCCGCGATAGCCGGTTCGTGATCGTCGTTTTCCCGGACCCGGTTCCGCCGCAAATCCCGATCACAAACGGCGAAGGACTCATCGCGCCCCGTGTTTCTCCTTCTTTTTCGCGGCTTTCTCTTCGATCACTGCCTGCGCCGCCGCCAGCCGCGAAATCGGCACACGGAACGGCGAAGCACTCACATAGTTCATACCCGTTTTATGGCAGAACTTCACGCTCGGCGCGTCTCCGCCATGCTCGCCGCATATCCCCACTTTCAGCTTGGGCCGCGTTTCCCTGCCGCGCGCGATCGCCCACTCCATCAACATGCCAACGCCGGCTTGATCGAGCGTCTGAAACGGGTCCGCTGCGAAAATTCCCGCCTTCGTTTGATCCACATATTCCGGCAGGAACCGCCCCGCATCGTCGCGAGAAAGCCCCATCGTGGTCTGCGTCAGATCGTTTGTTCCAAACGAAAAGAACTCGGCCACCTCCGCGATTTGATCCGCGAGCAACGCGGCGCGCGGTAGTTCAATCATTGTCCCCACTAGATAGTTAAGTTTTACTTTATGTTTCGCAATCAGCGCGTCCGCGACTCGCCGCGTCTCAACTTCCAAAATCTTGAGCTCTTTTTTGTCCATCACGAGCGGATGCATGATCTCAGGAAACACTTTAACGCCGCGCTTCTGGCATTCAATCGCCGCCTCGATAATCGCGCGCACCTGCATCTCGAGAATTTCCGGATACGTGATGCATAGCCGGCACCCACGATGTCCCAGCATCGGGTTCGACTCGTGCAATTGCTCGACTCGGCGAATCACTGTCTCCACGGGAATGCCGATCTTCTTCGCCAACTCTTCCTGCTTGGCGCGTTCGTGCGGCACAAATTCGTGCAGCGGCGGATCGATCAACCGAATCGTCACCGGCAATCCGTCCATGGCTTCGAAAATGCCGATGAAATCCCTGCGCTGAAATGGCAGTAGCTTATCGAGCGCGCGTTGCCGCGCCTCCTTGGTGTCCGCCAGAATCATTTCCTGGATGGCCAGTTGCCGCTCGATGCTCTTTTCTGGATGCTCGAAGTCCTTGAAAAACATGTGCTCTGTGCGGCACAAGCCAATGCCCTCGGCGCCCATTTCTCGTGCCCGTCGTGCGTCGACCGGCGTATCGGCGTTTGTCCGCACACCCAATCGGCGAATCTTGTCCGCCCATCCCAGCACTACGGAATAAGCCTTGGGCGCTTCGGGACGCGCCAGCGCAATCTCTCCCTCATACACAAAGCCTTCGTTCCCATCGATGGTGAGAAAGTCGCCTTGACGAATCAGCCGCCCGCCCACGTGCATTTCCTTCTTGCCATAATCAATGTCCAGCGCTTCGCAGCCAACGATACAGCACTTTCCCCATCCGCGCGCAACCACCGCCGCGTGGCTTGTCTTGCCTCCCGTGGCTGTCAAAATTCCCTGCGCCGCGTTCATGCCGCCCACGTCCTCGGGACTTGTTTCCCGCCGCACGAGAATCACTTTTTCTCCGCGTGCCGCCCACTCTTCCGCTTCGTGCGCGGTGAACACTGCTTTCCCTGCCGCCGCTCCCGGCACCGCATTCACGCCCGCCGCTATCTTGCGTTTCGCCAACTCATCTCTCGTCGCCGTCGGTGCAATCACCGGATAAAACAACCGTTCGACGTCTTCCGGCTGAATTCTTTGCAGCGCTTCTTCGCGCGAAATTAATCCTTCATTCACCATGTCCATGGCCACCTGGAACGTCGCTCCCGGCGAACGTTTGCCGGTGCGCGTTTGCAGCATGTACAGCTTTCCATCCTCCACCGTGAATTCCAGGTCCTGCATGTCGCGATAATGGTGTTCAAGCTTCTGCCGGACGCCTTCAAGTTGTTTATAAACTTTCGGCATGAGCTTCGCCATTTCGCTCAAATGCAGCGGCGTGCGGATTCCCGCGACCACATCCTCGCCCTGGGCGTCGATTAGGAAGTCGCCAAAGAAAATCCTCTCTCCTGTCGAGGGATCACGCGTGAAGCAAACACCCGTGCCGGAGTTCTCTCCTCGATTTCCGAACACCATCTGCACCACATTTACCGCCGTGCCCAGCAAGCCCGTGATTTTTTCCACGCGCCGGTACGTCACCGCTTTCTCGCCCATCCACGACTCGAACACCGCGCCAATCGCTCCCCACAGCTGCTCCTGCGGATCCTCCGGAAAATCCTTGCCCGTCTTGCTGCGGAAATATTTTTTGTACTCGCCCACCAGCTCACGCCAGCCTTCAGCCGGAACCTGCGTGTCGTCCTTCACCTTAAAGCGAGACTTTAAGTCTCGGAGCTTCTCTTCCAGCTCATCCTTCGGCAACCCAATCACCACTGACGAGTACATCTGAACAAATCGCCGGAACGCGTCATACGCAAACCGCTCATTGCCGGTCATCTTCGCCAAGCCTTCCACGGAACTCGAATTCAGACCCAGGTTCAGAATCGTCTCCATCATTCCCGGCATGGACCGTGCCGACCCGGATCGCACGCTCACGAGCAGCGGATCCTTCGGGTCGCCCAATTTCTTGCCCGTCGTTTTTTCCAGGCGCGCGAGGTTCGCCTTTACCTGCGCCGCCAACGCCTTCGGATATTTTCGTCCGTGCTTCAGATAGTAATCGCAAGTCTCCGTGGAGATAGTGAATCCCGCAGGGACCGGCAATCCAATCCGCGTCATCTCCGCAAGCCCCGCGCCCTTGCCGCCGAGAATTTCTTTCATTTGCCCGTCGCCTTCTGCTTTTCCTGCCCCAAAGTAATAGACGTATTTCACTAGTCCTCACCTTTTACTCGAAGTTTGTTTCACCGAAAATTTCAGAAAAAATGTCGGCGCGTCGACAGAGATTTCGACACGCACGCGACTCGTAAAATTAAATCTCTACTTTAATAATTGCTCTTCACTTCTCTTCCGCAACCATTTCCGAAAAATCCGCGATCGTCGAAAATTCTCTCAGCAATCCTGCGAGCAACGCGAGGCGATTCTTGCGCACCGCTTCATCCTCGTCCATCACCATCACCTCGTCAAAAAATCGATCGACCGTCGGCCGTAATTCAGAAATTGACTCCAGCGCTTCCTTATACCTTCCCCCTCGTTTGTGCGCCGCCGCGCGATCCGCAAGCACCAGCGCCTCGCGATGAAGTTGCCGCTCCGCATCTTTGCGGAACAGTTCCGCATTCACTGCACCGGTCTTGCTGCCGCCCGGACCCGCCTTCTCGAGTATCTTTCGGATGCGCTTAAAAGCTATCGCCAACGGCGCAAAATTTTTCGAATGGCGTATGCTCTTGAGCGCCATGATCCGGCTTCGCACGTCCACCAAATCGTCCGCGCTTGCCGCCATTGCTGCATTCACCTCGTCATAAGCAAACCCCTGCTTCTCGCGCAGCAGATATTTCGCTCGCTCGCCGATGAACTCCAACACCTTCTTTTCCATCTCAGGCGCCACTTGAATGGCGGGCTTATGCGCGGCCAACCCTTTTGCGCTCGCTGAAATTGCCGCGGACAATGACAGCGGCAATTTGCGTTCGAGCAAAATCTGAACTACTCCTGAAGCGGAGCGACGCAATGCGAAAGCATCACTTGAACCCGACGGAATAATCCCCACCGCGAAGCACGCGACCAATGAGTCAAATTTGTCGGCCAGCGATACGGCGCACCCCGTCAGATTCCGCGGAATGGAATCATCGACTCCCACCGGCTTGTACTGATCGTAAATTGCCCATGCGACTTCTTCGTCTTCTCCTTGCGCGCGCGCGTAGAGTCCGCCCACAACTCCCTGCAGTTCGGTGAACTCTCGCACCATCCCCGTTGCCAGGTCGCACTTCGACAGCTCTGCTGCCCGATCCGCCGCACCCACGTCCGCGCCACGAATCCCCGAATCGAACCACTGCCCCGCAATCCATCGAGCCAGATCGCGTACACGGTCTGTTTTGTCCCCGTAGCTTCCCAACCTCGATTCAAATGTGATGTGCGCGAGCTTTTCCAGATAGTCGCCGAGCCGCCGCTTCTGATCCGACTCCCAAAAAAATTGCGCGTCCGCCAGCCGCGCACGCAGCACGCGCTCGTGTCCCGCGCGAATCAGCCCGGAACGATCCTTGTCCAAATTGATTACTGCAAGAAAATGTGGCTCCAGTTCGCCGTCGCGCCCCTCCACCGCGAAGTATTTCTGATGGTCCCGCATCACGGTGATCAAAATTTCCGCCGGGATATCCAGATACGCGGGATCGAAGTCCCCTGCGATCACCGAAGGATATTCGTTCAGGTAAACGACCAGGTCCATTAACCCCACGTCTTCGTGCGCATTCCATTTCCTCTTGGCGGTTAGCGCTCGAATCTCGCGCTCGATCTTCTTGCGTCGCTCGCCGGGTTCGACAATCACGAAATTCCGCCGCAGCTTCGCCTCATAATCCGTCGCCCCGCTCACCGGAATTTTTGACTTACCCAGAAAGCGATGCCCTTCCGTCGCATTCCCCGCCGCCACGCATTCATATTCCACTTTAATAATCTTCCTCGCGAGCAGCGCCACAATCCACCGCACGGGCCTGCTGAACCGCGCTCCTTTTTTGCCCGTCCAATACATCGAACGCGGAAACGAAAGTTCATGCATGGCGCGCGGCAAAATCTCCGCAAGAATATCGCTCGTCTGGCGCCCATAAATAATTTGCTTCGCGGCCAAATATTCTCCGCGCGGAGTCTGGACAATGTGAAGTTTTGCTAGAGGCAATCCCTGCTTCTCAGAAAAGCTTTCTGCGGCGCGTGTCGGCTGGCCGACATTGTCAAACGCAACCGATTTCGGCGGCCCCAGAATCTCCTTCTCCTGATCCGCCTGCTTCAGCAGTACCGCATCCGAGCTCGCACCCAATCTTCTCGGCGCTCCCCACGTTCGTATCGCGCCAATTAAAATTCCATGCGCAACGAAATGCTTCTCAAGTATTTGTTGAAGTTCGCTGCACGCTTTCGGAATCAATCCGGCTGGGATCTCTTCGCATCCGATTTCAAACAAAAATTCCCCGCGCTCTTTCATCGCCGCCCCTGCACCGTCGCCTGCGGCTGGCTCGTCGCCGCCGCTTCAGTCCATCCGTTCATCGCGCAGTATTCCGCGGCAACCCGGCAACACAGTGCGCGCACACGCCCGATCAGCGCTGCGCGTTCCGTCGTGGAAATCGCTCCGCGCGAATCCAACACATTAAACAGGTGCGAGCATTTCAAGCAGAAATCGTACGCCGCCAGAATCGGAGCCCTTCTCTTCACGCCCGTTTCTGCATGCATTCCCTTGCTGCCCAAAATCGCCTTAGCTTCCCTCTCGCACAGGTCGAACATCTCGCGCGTTCGCCCCGCATCCGCCCATTCAAAACTGTACGCGGAGAACTGCTGCTCCTCCGCCATGCGTATCTCGCCATAACTCACATCATCGGACCATCGCAATTTGAACACGCTATCCACGTTCTGCAAGAACGCGGCGATCCTTTCGAGCCCATACGTCAGTTCACACGAGACGGGATCGAGATCCATGCCTCCCGACTGCTGGAAGTATGTGAACTGCGTAATCTCCAGCCCATCCAATAATACTTGCCATCCCACGCCCCAGGCTCCCAGCGTTGGCGACTCCCAAT